>ODAI013396824.1_pt1 | contig 30031 bp, 73 predicted proteins | sample 1539321 | NCBI WGS metagenome assembly ODAI01 (sample SAMN02144231, study PRJEB22623) | gut metagenome | biome: sheep rumen | host: Ovis aries | place: New Zealand
TAGACTACTCCATCTCATCTAAAATTTTACTGACCTTATGTTCAATGTTCAATGCCCAATACATATCCATCCCCGATTGCTCGGGGCTGTAGTAGTGAATGTGGTAGAGCAGGTCGGAATGGTTCCACCCAAGCGATTGCCGTTTAGTCTTGATGGCATCTACCAAGTGCTTGGCGATGTCATCCACATTCTGTTCGGTAGGTTCATCGTCAATGCTATATGGCAAGGTGTAGGCTGCGTCATAGGTCTTGCTGTTCTGCAATTCAAAAAAGAAAATATGGGGATTGTTGAGGGGGTGGTTGTAGTGGTTCATACGGGTGTTATCCTTCTGTGCTAATGATGTTGCCATTTTCGTCCAAAACCACTTCAACATAACCCACAAATTCGTGTTCGTTGGGGTTGGTATGGCAAATCTTTAATTTGGTTGCCATAGCGCAGGCTTCGGCTTTTGTTCCTTCAAAGACAGTAGCGTCCGCTCTGGTACTTTGCCAGTGTTGCCAGTAGCAGTCACCACTTTCTTTGAAATATCTAGTGTTCTTGTAGTCCCAAGTTTTATTTCCGGTATACGGGATTCCAAATTGATTCACAGCCTTGATTCTAGGAACTCTCTTGATAATGTAGTGCATTCGGTTATTCCTTTTGAGGTTCTGTGGACATAAATTTCTTTGATTTATCCCAGCACTTATGCCCCATTCGCCACCAGCGGTCACGGGTAAAGCGGAGTTTGTCGGAATGGTTGCCATCAAGTATCTTGTTGGTCAGCAGGGAATCCATAGTGAATGCCCAATTAGTGCAGGCGTGATACAGAGCTTTGTGGAGTTTGCGGATTTCTTCATCCTTCTTTGCAAGAACGGCATCCACCTCCTCCTTGTCGTACACATCGTAGTCGCTACCGCTATCGTGGGTGCCATCTTCATAGAGGATAGTAGAATAGACAATATGCTGTGGGGTTAATTTCTTGCTCATACTTTATTCTCCTTGGATTCAAATTGTCTTTCGTGGTTACGGGCATTCGTGAGCCAATCTTCAAACTCCTTTGCGGACTTGAAGCGGTAATCAAATCTGCCGTAGTTTCGCCACATACGGATTTCTTCATCGGAACGGCTATACAGGATTCTATTGGCATCCCAATAGCCTACTGCACAAGCCGATATATCTCTACCTTCTTCGTCATCAAGACCATAGAGCCGAACATCTGGATAGATTTTTTGGAAAATGTCTACGAACTGCCGTTCCGTGATGATTTCTTTCTTCGGGTATAGGTGATATTCCCTGCATATTAAGTTGAACAGGAGAACCCCCATATAGACCACTAGGCCATCCACGACGATGACCCGCTTCCATTTGCGGCTGCCACGCTTTAATGGCACGGGGTCGGGATTGGCTGCTAGGGATTTTGCAGAATCAAACAACGGTTTGATGTGGTGAAACACCCATTCCGTACAACTCATAGCCATCACCAAGAAGTTCGGACCTACACACTGTACGGGACCATAAGTCCACCATTGGTGGTCAATGGTTTTTGCCATATCCGCATAGTGGAACACATCAAAATTTTTCGGCTCAATGACGTTCATCTCTAGTCCTTTGCAGGGGCTCTCTGACCGCATGGTAAACTTGCAACGTCAGAGTTGGCGAAGGCTACCGCCTGCTGCTTGTAGGTGCCATCAAGCAGGTCCGCTGTAATCAAGTAAGTGTGCCAACCGATACGGCTATCATCACAGTAGAAACGGCATTGGAGTGTGTCTAAGTTGAACACACCCTCGTATTTCTTTGCAATAGATTCTTTTAGTTCCGCAACGGAGTGGACTTCCTCCACGTTTTTCATTGCTTCGTCAAGAGGTAAATACGATGCAGCAGGGCGAATAAGCATAGGGGGCTCCTAGTAGTAGATGACGGATGTATAGAACCGCTGACCGCACTCGGGGCAGTGCACGGAATATTCTTTCGTGTCGTTGTTCTTGCCATCCATCAGAGTCCCGTACAAGTCGGATTCATAGACATCAATTTCATGCCCGCACGCAGGACAGTTACAGGACATTTGCCCGTCAATGATACATAAGCGGGATACCATGCTCATAGTTATTCGTCTCCTTGCAAGTCTTTTCGTGTAACATAGTCCCTCTGTTCGGGGTCCCACACTCGGGATAACCTATCCCATTCCATTTTCCACACACTAAACGGCAACACGGATTTGGCCCAGTCGTCTTTCGTGGGGACCTTGCCCTTTGCGAACTTGGCTAGAATCTTGGCGAACTGCTTGTGGTGCTTCAACAACTGCTCATGGGAGAACTTGCAGATTTCCTCTTTGGTAAATTGGGGTTCCTGGGGTTCCTCCGTAGTAGTGTCGCACGTAGTAACATCAGATGTAATCATTCTAGTATTTCTCCGCGTTATTCGTCTTCTTCATATCTTTCAAGGCGTTCCATTTGTCTGTCAGTCATAGTGCACCTCTCTCCTAAATAAACGGGATGTCCGTAGGATGCGAATCTTCCAGGGGCAGGTTCAGTTTCTCTTCAAGGAATTGGCAGTGCTCCTTGAGCCTGCTATTCTCACCCATGTACTCCGCGATGGTCAAGTCCTTTTCGTCTATTTCCTTGTCACGGCTCATTGCCCCGAAAGCATAACCCACAAAGTAACACACAATGGCCACGCCTATGCAACTACATACCAGGGTCATACAGATGCCTCCCATGATTTCTGTGACGACAAGGCCATGTTCCCGTACTTGACAATGGCATCCACGAACGAGATTTCCTTGGAATACCAACCCGTCTTGCTATCAAGGAACTTGTGGACGTGTTCCGCTGTGGTGAGGATGAACAGGGAGTTGCCGTCCGTGTAGATTTCATAGAGGCTGTCTCTAGTCTTAAATAAATCATCCAGTTGCTTGATAGCCCTGTTCCGCTGTCCCGTCACGGCTACCAGTTTTTCTTCAAGTTCGGAAATGCGTTGGTCGCGCTTTTCCAATTCTTCGGTATAATTGTTAATCATTCGCTGTCACCTCCTTGAGTTCCGGAATGGTGGCGATTACTCCGGGATGCCTCGGTCTGTAGTCCTTGTCAAACCAGTCAATCAATGCAACGGGGTCATCGTCCGTATCAAAGCATTCACGGGTAGTTCCGTCGCTGTATCGTTCTGTCCAAGTGAGCTTATACATAGAATCCTCTCCTTATACTCTCTTGGTTTTAATCTTTCCACACTTCTTGCAACGGAGCCACAACTTGAAGTATTGAAACCCGATATAGTTGCCTTCACCGAAAGTCACCTTTTCCTTGTTGATGATTTCGTACTCGTGCTTGCATCCCTTGTTGATACCTATCATTATGATTGACCCGAACAGGAGTCCGAGCAGGAACGATATGCTAGCACAGAAGAACATATCTACTTGCATCACTCCTCCTCTTCTCCCAGGTCGGTCATGGAGCAGATTATCCTGTAGGGCAATTTCGGACATTCGTTGGCCAGTTCGGCAAAAACTTCGTTATAGAGAGCGACGCCCTTTTTTGTAGACATAAACGCCAAGTTTCCCTCGGACGATGCCGGACGGGAGAGCTCCGCAGGGATGTTGTCCGTGCTGAAGCACTTGTAGTGTACGAGCCATACGTGGTTGGTCATGGTTTTTTCTCCTTGTTAAGTTCCTGTCCACAGATGGGGCAAAATTTCCATTTGGTGAATCCATGTAGATGTATCCCGTCGAAACTCTTGTAGCACCCCATATCCGATATCGGGTCCTTGTCCCAACAATGGCTGTTGGTGTGGATGATGTCCGGACCCTTGCAGTAGGCACATCTCTTGCGGGGCGGTTTTGGAGACGGCTTTCTCTTCAGCACACGGACGGGTGCTTTCATAGGTGCATTGGCTGTCATTGTAATCAGTCCTCGTCCGCTTCGGCCTTGAGTACATCGGCAGTGCCAGCCATATAGTTTGAGAGCTTGCGGTACGCCTTCGTCCAGGCCTCATTGTTGAATCCGCGCCACTTGGTTCTTGCGGGGAATGCTATTCCTGTATTTCTGTCAAATGCGATAGCAATCCCGAAGATATGGAGAAACCCGTTTACGAATGCAAGTAGTCCCGTTCTTCGGAAAGCATCCCAACTAATGGGGGTGAGTTCATTCTTTATGTTTTTAGTAATCTTGGTAATCTTTTCCGGTGCTTTTTTAGCCATGGTGTCTGTCCTTCATTAATTGGAGAAGTGTATAAATTCTATCGTTAACATAAGAGTGCGGGTAGATGTTCTCACAAGTAGCCATCGTGTAATTAGGTGTTCCCAATAGGGTGGCTACGGACGGAGGAATATTCCACACCATACGTAATCCACGGGATATGTTTCCGTACCAGTATTCGTTGATACATTTCTTGGCACGCTCCCATGTAATCCTAAGGTGTAGTTCCTTGAGATTCCTGGCCATCATATATTGGTCAAACTGCTTTTGCGATATCATAGAGCGGACACCTAGTTGAGTTTTGCCGGGAGTTCCAAGCAGTACATGTTGTCGTGCCTCGTAGTGCAATCGCAGATGGTCACGTCCAACTTGTCAAAGTATGTTCCTGTGAGTTTAAGTTTCAGACGGATGTCCGGGCGGCTAGTGAACACGACCTCTACGGGCTTGTCGTTGTGGGAGTGCAGGATTTCCTCGTGAGTGCTCCCGCCAGATATGCTATCCGTAAGGCACACGATGTTCTTGATGATGATGGGTGTACCGATGGGAAAATGAGCCTGCATCTCCCTGTAGATTTGGTCAAGCAAGTCCCTGCCCGTCAAGTCGGATTCCACGACCTCGTTCTTTTCCGTGGGAACGTCGGACGGATATGCGGTGAGGTAGATAAAGTAGGTTTTCATACGGGTTCTCCCTATTTGACCCACTCGGTGGAGCAGGCATCTATGATGATTCGTTATCTTCTTTTGTGGGCTGCAATTATAAGTTCCAGGTCTCTCGGGTCGTTTTCCGGGTCAAGTTCATACGCGATTTCCTTGCGTCGGCAATAGAGCAGTCGTTCCCACTTGTCCGGATTGAAAATCCGCATATTCTCGTACTGCTCCGGGGTAAGATGGTACGGAGTGTGCGGTGGGATTATCTGTTGGTTGAACTCTTCCTGGAACTGCATAGTCTAGATGGCTCCGTCAACCGTAAGCACCTGGCTGAACTTGTGTTCCTTGTCGGGCACGATGTCCAACTTGATGCCCTTTCGTAAATAGTCGTGCAGGGGTCTGCCGAACAGCAGAGTATCGTGATTCCCGTAGCTCTTGTTGTTCACGGAATCCCACTCGTTCACCTGGGAGCGGTATCCTGCGGGAGAGCCCTTCGTCATATAGGTGGACCAGTCAAGATGGATTCTGAATTGGGCGTACAGGAGCACGGAGAGTTTCTTCTTTGCCGCACCGAGCCTGTACCAACGCAATCGGTTCTCCCGTATGAACATACTGTCCTGTGGCGTAGTGTAGCAGACGGGTTGGTTCGTATTAAGATTTTCGCGCATAATCGGTAGGTACTCCTAAAAAAGGGAGGTGCCGGAACCACGCTTGCGGGTGGCCGACCCCTCCCTAGAATATAACAAAATACCTAGTCTGTGTCAATAGGCTTTTTTATTTTTCTACAACTTTTTCCGTGTACTTTTCTTCCAGGATGCAGGCACAGTCAAAAATATCGTCGTGGTGGAAGAAACTGTAGGAGAGCCCCATCTGCGACGGGATTCCCGTATTGTATTTTGCGAAGACAGCATCCCAGAACTCCCCGCGCTTGTCGTACTCTTCCTCTTCCTCGGGGGTATCAAATTCCACGTCCGACTGGTTCTGCCACCAATACTCGTTCTTCTGGATGCGTTGGAGGATTTCGTTTGTCTTGGCGAAGTGGCCGAACTGGTATCCGTAGAAGAGCCACACCACGATTTTCCCGTCGTGCTTGACGATTACGCAGTCCCCGCTCATATCAAGGGGAATACCCCTTTCCATCGTGAACGTGCCCCTTTCAAGGTATCGGCTGGCCTTACGTAACGGGTGTTCGTCCACTTCCTTGCCATCGTCATAGAGGGCTTTACCGCACTCCATATAGCGTTCGGCATTCTTGGAAAGTTCGTCCTTGAGGTACGAGAGGTATGCCTTGCGGATGGCATTCAGTTCCAGGATGAGTTCGTCCTCGGTCTTGTCATACAGGTATGCATCGTAGATTTTCGTGCTCATACGTGTTTCCTTTTAATAGATGTAGCCGTACTTGTAACTCCACCCGATAGCTTCCTCGGCTCCGGAATCCATGGGGGTATCGGTGATGTAGATAAGTCCTAGTTTTCTGCTGTAACCCACGGCATCCTGGATGTCCTTGTCCCGCTCCGTGTAGAGGTGTCCCCCGCAGGGAATGACCCATTGGTTTGGATGTGACACATGGTTGTAGGCAGTCTTGTAGATGGATTGCTTTCGTAGTTTACAATAATGGAGGTCCCATGCACACGGGTTCGGGTGCTGTTTTCCGCACGTGTAGTGGATGCAGTTTGTACAGGGGCAGTTGCTCATAGGGTAGGTGGTAGGTCGTCGTTGTCCAACATAGCTTTCAATTTGTTGGCGTACCCCCTCCAACGGTGATACCACTTGTCATAGAAGCGTGTAGTCTCGTTGGATACGGCACACGGATTTAGTGCTGCTCTATACTCGCCAAGTTTAGCACGATTTATCTGTGCCCTTGCAAGGCACCTATGCCATTTCTGACGAATCTTTTGGAAACGCTCCTCCATCATCTGTGTGAACAGATGGTCACACTCAAGTTCGTCATCGGCTGCCATCTGGTCAATGGTATGTTGGAGCTCGTCTGCTTTATGGGACAGTTGCTCAATCGTGCGGTCCTTTTCGGCCAGGACGGCTTCCACTTCGGGGATGCAGTAAACCAGGCCGTTGCCGAAATTTTCATCTGCTTTGTATTCTTTCAAACCGTGGCTCATTTTAGGCTCCGCATGACATACTGATGAGGGCATGAACAACGAGTGACAGGCCGAACACCCCCAATACGGCCCAAGTGTATTCACCATCAAACAATGTGCATAAAGTATGGTCCTTAATCCACAGGATAGCACTCATAGCGATTATGCAGATGCCCACAGTCAATACAATATAAAGTGTCATTTATTTTTTCTCCTTTCTTAATGGCCATTGCAATTTAATAGGCTGTGCAAACGGCTCCTGGTTCGCTTTCAGATACTCTAGCAGAATCTTGAATACGTATTTTTCGTTTCTGACTCTAGGGACCATACACGGTTTCTCCCGTAGGGAAATGAGGCTGCTCCTTTTTAGGCATTTCCTGTGGGTTGGGCTGTTCCGGCATAGACGGGGGTTCCATGGGTTGGCTTGGCATCGGGGGCTGATTCGGCATGGCCGGGAGTTTCTTTTCCGCGAGAGACATTCCCAGGAGCATCCCGCGTACAAGTCCCTCAAGAATCAATCCCTTGCCATCGGAGTTGATGTTGCGTAGGTTGCCATAGATTTCTTCCACTATGAATTTTTCGTCCATTTTTATTTCTCCTTTAGTCTTTCGGTACGGGAGTGTAAGGACTACATCACCCGTCTTTTGTTTCATCATCAGATGCTTTCTTGATAGCCTCGCCTACTGCACCATCATCGGATTCTGCATCGGGTAAGGCATCCCATAGTTCGTGAACAAGATGGTGGGCAAGCGTGACTTCTTCCACGAGCAGCGAAGTAGAAATTGGGTCATCGCAGATGAACCTTTTCAAAGTATCTAACTTGGTGCAGAGCGTATCTACCTTGTCCAATAATTGTTGGGGTGTAAGGTTGAGTGTCGCTCCCGCAGGACCCGTGGAGTAGGTGAACAGGGGCGGTTCTGCCTGCTTGGGCTGTTCCATTTTATACACAAGGGTGTGACGGTAGGCTTTATACTTATCTATTTGTTTGACCCAATCATCTGCTATTTTTTGGGCGAGTGCTTCCGTAGGGATGCCGTCAATGTGGTGTATAGTCGCAGTTGCGTTCATATTGCTGTGCATCGTAAACAAGATACCATACATATTTATTTCTCCTTTAGTCTTTTGGTACGGGAGGGATTATCTTTCCGGGGCCTCCCAAATTTAAAGCCCTGCGGAGCATCATGGCTTCTGTTGTGTGCCCCTCTCTTTCAAGTATCTCAATCTTACATTTCATACTCTCAATTTCGTGCTTTCTCTGTCTAACGTGGAGATATACCCACAGAACTCCAAGGGCTATGTAGACAAAGCAGAGCCATATTTCCAAACAAAGACATGACCAGTTCCACGGCCAGTCTATGATGGGGAGGTTTGCAAAGTATTTCACGTCACAGCAGTGTAGCACTACGGCGATGAGCGTCCAGACTTCAATTATTCCCATTTCTTGATTCTCCTTGTGTAATCATTTCATTGTCATATCTTTCAAAGAGTTTCTTTATTTCGGGAGTCCACTGATATGTACCGGAGGAATATAGTTCCTCTTCAAACACACGGATGCGTTGGGCGGTGTCCCCGTTCTCAAAATAGACACAGAGTTTACGGTGGTGCTTTAGATGGTCCAGTTTTATGGCGATATTGGCGATATCGTAGATGCTTCGCAGCAATTCAAATGCGGGTGTGCCCATCTTGATGTCGTTCATCTTGAGGTCGTTGTACCACTTTAGGTCTTCTAGGAATATCAGAGTTTTAGATTTCATAAAAGCAATTACCTTCCGTTGTAAATATAGCCTGGACATTTCCAATAGTCGTCCGACTCGTACTCATCCGTACCGATTTCACGCAGATGTCCTTTAATGCAAACATGGCATCCTGCGATATCATCCATCACGTAATTGGTGCACCACCAACAGTTTTGCCTTTCCCCATTGAAAAACTCCTTGCAGTCCTGTATATGTTTCTTGAAACAATCCTTACAGAATGGAATGGACACATTCTCAAATTTCATAATGACGTAGCTGTTGGCACACCCGCATTCGCTACAGGAGCGGGTATCGTCATATACAAACTCGGCTAGTTTTAATTCCATACGAATCTCCTACATATTCATTTTACAGAGTGCGATTCCGAAGCACATACCGATGAGGAGAATCGCCAGGATTGCAGCGGTGTATTTCATATACGTGGCACTGCGGGGTTCTCCCGATTCGGCCACCTTGGGGACATCCGTGTGTACATCTTCTTGTTTGGGTGCATTCTGGTCTGGTGCATCGGTCCCCCTGCAATCGCGGTAGAACATCTCTTCGGTAGGGATGTTCCAGTAATCACGATTCTTGTCATTGTCAAAGTAACGGACCACGAAATTGTGTTCGTCGTAGGGAATCTGACTATCAATGCTCCCCAGGATTTCTTTACCCTCTATTCTTGCGGGTGCAGCCATATCAAATTCCAGGTGAGTGCGGTAGCCTATAACCTGGAGGCATACATACCCGTTTCCCTTAGCAAGCCACTCAATCAGTTGCATGTACGTCATACGTTGGGGGTGGCACACTAGGCAATAATCCTTACCACCATAACTGTCAGCCGTGTTGAACTTTAGCAGATTGCTATCTACATATCCGCACTTGTCGCACACGAATTTATTTCCGTTGCTATAATGAATCTTCATAGGGTTCTCCCTTGTTTAGAAATTCTGTGGGCTTGCGTATCAGACCCAGTGTCTTTTCCTTTGCTGTCAGATGTCTATGGGGGTTGTCCTCCGCTTGGGAGGATATATATTCCCAGTTCTTTGAGAAGCATATCTGCTTCACGAAATACTCATTGTGTTCCGGGCCATGAGGGAGCATACAGAACGTTATATAGGTTTTTCCGGTCCGCTTGGACTTATAGACGATAGATGCTGCGTACATAAGTTAATCCACCCAATAGAGGAATACAAAAAGTTCCCGTGACACCTGTAAGATGCACTGAATGTTCTTACGGTCTATATGGTGCTCATTGATATATTGGGTCAATGTCACCGTGTCTTCAAATGTTTTTCGTATCAGCATATCATCCCTCTGCTAGTATCTGCAAAATTAGTTGTGCGCCTATGATTACTCCGAACCCTATACCTATCAAGAAACCGAACAAGAAATCACCTCCACCCTTTCGCATAGTTAGCCTCTCTTTTTGTTCTTGGCCTCGGCAGCCATGAGCTCCTTCATAATCATAGGCCATAGGCGGCCAGGAGCAAAATCGGTATGGAAGCCTCCATCGTGACATAGGTCGTGGAGAGCGGCAAATTGCCATCGGAGCATCGCATCCGAATCATCCTTGATTTCCATCTTGGCGATAATGTTGGCTATCTTGGAGAGTTCCGTGTAGTTCAGTCGGAGGGTTATTTTTTGTTCCGACCACTTGTCGGACATTAAGTTGATTTCTTTGATGTCCATGTGTTACCTCCATCTTTGCATTTCTTCCACTTGTCCTTGTATTTATTTTCTATTTCCATATAACGGGTAATTTCATCTAGGGAGTATCCGTAGTGGTACATGTACGACGCTTTATACCTGGCATACATAGCGGTCATCCAGTACAATTTTTTGGTTGTGTCCTGCTTGCTCTTCAGAATACGCTGAACCTCAACATTGAGTAGGTTGCTGTATCCGGCTTCCCAGGATGCCAATTCCTTTTTAACCTCGTCCATGAGGGCATCCACCTGTTCCTTGGGATAGGCGGCAATAGTATTCCCGTCCTTGTTGACGGAGAGGGGCTTGAGATTTTCAATCTTTTCTGTGATATCTGCCATACCTATACCTCGTCCGTTGTAGGTTTCTGTTCTGGGAGATACACGGGTTTTCCGTTGAGGATGCACAGCGGGAGCTTGTCCACGGGACCGTCGGCAAACACGATGGCTTGCTGCTTGTAGGTGCCGTCCGCAAAGTCGGCAGTAATCAAATAGGTGTGCCAACCGATACGGCGGTCATCACAGTAGAAACGGCATTTGAGCGTGTCCAGGTCAAAGTATACACCGCCAAAGTGGTTGTTGATGCAATCCTTGAGTTCCTTGATTGTGTTGACTTCCTTGGCACGTTCCATGGATTCGTCAAGGGATAAGAACGATGCTGCGGGGCGAATGTGCATATAGTATCCTCGGTTAAAAGTGGTTGTTACAGATACCCTAAATATAACAAAATACCTATTGTCCGTCAATAGGCATTTGTAGTGTATTTAAATTTTTTTCGGGAATCATCCGGGCTTCCGCATCATCAGAGCAGGAGAGCCCCACGGGGACTTGAACGGGGAGGTAACGGTCAGGTCGTACTTACCTGCGATATACCGCCAGAACCCTTCAGCATTCTCGTCAAGGCACAATAGGAAGAACCGCTTTCCCGATTCAGACAGGAATTGCCGGAACAGCATCTCCCCGTAACCCCGATGGTGCACGCTCGTGTCCATAATCGCCAGGAACTGCATATTGTGTCGTCCGAACTTCCGGGGGCACCTGTGAGCCCATATTAGGATTCCACGGGGCTCGTCCTTGTAGTTGTAGGCCACGATGTACCTGGAGCGTCTGCCCGAGAAATTATGGACCCCCTCGTAGATGGAGGGGTCAAGTTTCTTGAGCATCCGGCTGATTCCACGCGGGAGCGTTTCGTAGGTGCGGGTATACACGGGCTATTCCGGGGCAGAGAACTGGTCCTGGTGGAAAACCTCGTATGTGCCGTCACGGCGTTGTTGCATGACGATAATCGTTATCCGTCTATCTTCCACGTCCAGGGTCAGTTTTACGTTTTTTAGCTTGTGGGCGTCTTCCGGGTCTATTAGGAATTTCATAGTGATTCTCCTTGCTGAGTAACTGCGAGTAGGGCTATAAACAGGCTTATACCTATAGTGAGCGGTACAGCGTCCGTCATATACCCCGCACAGAGAATTGGCGGGATGGCCATCAGACGGATAGTCCGCACGGAGAGTTTATCCCTCCATCGCTTGCCACTCCTCGGTACGGAAGGTTCGGTAACAAGCATCCCATGTTCTTTAGCACAGCCGAGGCACACACTATGGGGCTTGCCACTCCAAAAAGTTTCCCCGCAGTACATACACTTCCTTTGCTTATTCCAATCGGGATGCAGGCGGTCAAATTCCGCTTTCAGTTCTACGTTGTTAAGATTCCATCCGTTCATTTTTACGTTTCCAGTAATTCGGGGACACTTCAACGAATCCCCAGGATTTTAAAAGTTCTTTAGCACCCGGTGTAGATGCCGTAGTAACAATACCCGATACAGGACCCCTTCTAGAAGCAGATTCTATTTTTCTAGCTGCATCCTTGATTGATTCTACAATATCAGTGTCGTACCTTTTAGACATACTACCCGAACTCCGTCTTGAGTTTGCAATAGTCTTCCCACCTCTTCTCCATCTCCGGGGTGCACCATTCGGACTTGTCCATCACCCTGTAGGTGGTCATCACGTCCACGACCGTAAATGGGTTGTCCGGAATCCTGCGGTATAGGGTGTTAGAAGAATGCGATTGTTGGTCTGACGTATGCTTGCGTGTGTTCATAAACACATCCTGGAGCGTGTCGCACTGCCATACTGGAGGTGCTTTCGGGTCGGTGGTGAGCGTGACCATGTACTTGTGCTCCGGTCGCTTGTATTCCCGTTCCTCCTGCTCCTCAATGCCCATATCCACCCCGAAGGTAGAGAGCAACTTGGCGAGGTCCTTCTTGAACACAGAAAGGCACTTGCCCGTGTAGTACGTTCCCCCATCCTCGCGGGTGTATGAGATTTTGTGGGTCTTCTCGTTGTACGAGAGCCTACGGAGCATTTCCGTGATTTTTTCCTTTTCAGATTTTCTCATAGTCTATTCCTTGTCGGTTTGCGGTGTAACTACGTTGGGGAGTTGTAGATGACCCTCGGCTATGTGCCTCAATACGAATGCCAGGTACTTATAATTTTCATCAGTAAAGCATTTCCATGATACGGGTTGATTGAACCACACCTTATTGTTGGACTCAACAGTAGGAAGATGCACAAAATCTACCGTGGCGATGAATGTATGGGCGTTGTTGAGGTCGTCTATGCCGATGACTTTCCGTTCTTGCGAGTATACAAATTTGAGCAATGGAATATCTTTCTTGAGCAGCATATATAGCTTTTGGATACACCAGGGTATGGCCATATCAGAGAACTTGCCCGTGGCGATTTCCTTTATTTGCTTGCAGAACGATACATAGTGTTCATTCGGGTTGGGAATAGCCACAGTCACGGGTGTGCCATCGGGCTTTTCCCCGATTTGAACGGAGTAGTGTGCAATCTTGTTCGGAGAGAATGTCTGGTTCTCTAAACACAAGTTAGATGGGGGCGATATGCGGCTACCGCAAATAGGACAGTAGTTGATGGCGAGTTGCAGGGGTTCGGATTCGTCAAAGTTCACCTGCAATACTTTCTGGTCGGAGTCATCCATAAGGGTGATTTCCACAAGGGGAATCTTGAATCCGATGTTATTTACTGCCATCGGCTTGAACAATCCTTTGGCGTCTTGTTCACAGAACTTACACATTCTCGTTGTCCTTCTTGTCAGTGTAATCGGCAATGGTCGTAGTGTTGCTAGATGTCGTAATTATGTCTCCCTTGTACACGTGTCCGGTAGAATCGGGGACCTGCTGACATCCGTACAGGGCAATTTCTCCGGGCATCTGTACTCCATAGACAGCGATGGGAGTGGGCATCTTGGGCAAGTCCTTTATCTTAGGGGTGTCCGTTTTCTGCGGTTCAAGGAAATCCTGGAGTGCTTCGCGTGCCCCGTTCTTGCCTACGAGTCCACGGACATAGAGCTCTTCGTACTCGTCCACCGTGCAGGTTATCTCTGTCCCGTCAGTCAATTTTACTAGCATATTATACCTCTATGGAGTATATAGCCCCTCCGTGGGGGATTTAGGGGTGTTGCGGAATCCCCTATCCATCTGTGCGTAGGTAGGGGGCTTGGGCATCCAGTGTGTCACGGGGCGGTCGGTATATTCGGGTTCGCCCCTGCCGTACCAATGGACGGTGCCATCGGAATCCTTGGAGCAACACCCGATAGCCGTATAGTCCACATTGTCCGTGAACAGGACTTCCTCGCCATCCGGTGGCAACTTGCTCCTGGTGTCCGTCCATTCTATGGATACCCACGATTTCCTTTTTACCAGGCCCATGGCCAATTCCTGTTCTTTATCCGACAGATGTTCGTCAAACGCCGAGGACTGTGCATCCATACCTATGAAGAACGCATCTTTCAATCCCGCAAATACGGCTTCCAATAGGGTTCTCCAAGTTTCTGTGGGAATGTTCGTCGTGGCATTCGGGCCGAATAAAACCTTTATGAGTTTTTCGCTCGTGTCCGTATAGACCGCTTGCAGTTTATCCATGAACGGCTTTAATATTTGTTTCGTGTCCATCGGGTTTTGCCTCCTGTGTGCAATAGGTGTTCCAGATATCCCTGGCCAATTCCACCCACGTGGAGTATTGTAGGTTCTTCGGGGTGTAGGGCTTGTAAAGGGTTTCAAAAAAACGATTCCATCCCATCAGAGCGATGGTGCGGACCGCCGAGGACGATAGGTCCCGAAGCGGTGCGGGGCTCGGCAGGAATATCGTAGGATATTTCCCGTGGGAGATGTTGTAGTTGTATCCCGCCATCGGTGTTTCGGTTTCCAGGTCCGTGCCGGAGCGTACACCCCGGATTAGAACGATTTGGTCCCAGGTAGGTTCCCCGTAAGCAATCTCTCGGAGTTTTTCGTCGCAGAAATCGCACACGAACCCGTCCACGTAGTAGGGCCGCATACCCACGGCTTTCCACAGCCAGTCGGAACGCTTGTCCTTGGATACCTTGTAGGTCTTTTGGGGGTTGTCCGCAAGCAGGATGCCCACGGAATCATCCCCGAAAATCTGTTTGGCCGTTTCAATCACGTGGATGTGTCCCGCGTGGACCGGATTGAAACTGCCTGCGTAAAGTGCAAGTGTCTTTTTCATAAGGTTTACATCATATAGTTTTTATCCAGGTCGTGCCACTTGTTATCGCCCTCAAGACGGACGAGGTACCGCAAGTTGTCACGGCCACAGATAGGGTCGTCTTCGTATCTTAATGGATATTCAAAGTCGCGCTTGACCGTGTTGCAATCCCGAAGGTCCAGGAGCGTCCCAACACCCCCGTGGAGCCATTTGGATAGTAGCCTGTATGTCGGAATCCGGTCGGCGGGGACTAGCACGGCATCGGGAACATCCGCTCCGAGCTCCGGTATATTGAACCACATGGCACGGAGCCACTGCTTGATTTCAATCAGTTTAGTCGTGACATGTTCTTCCGTGACATTCTCCCAGGGAATCCATTCCGTATCGGTGAAATGCAGAGTTTCCGAATCCCCTACGATATACCATGCACCTTGCCCTACAATTAAAATTTCGTCTGGGTAATCGTGCCACAAGACGTACTCCGGAGAGAACATCCACACCAGTTTGTGGTAGAACGATGCCGCATCAAAAGTATCACCCATACCTAGTTCTCCTTTACCCTACCCTGGGGATACATATAGGCGAGGGTGGGGCCATGCCATTCTTTTTCGTCAAAGCGACGGAGCAATACTTTAATCTTGGGATTACTTGTTATATAGTCATTAAGTTCTTTTTCCTCACACTCTATCGTACAAGATACCAAACTGCCCCTATAGTCCCTATGGACTACTTTTATAAAACCGTTGCCTCTCGCAAGCCATTCCATGACTTGACTATAAGTAGCCACGTCCATATTCTGCAACATCTGAGTATCCTGGGACATTTTTACGGAAGTCAGAGTTACATTCACCATGGAGGTAGTTACATCTTTCCAAGGCACCTGCATTCCACCATTCGCACCTTTCCTGGATATCAGATGTGAACTATATCCTAGTTTTATGGCAGTTGTACCCTTTTCGTGCATGGACACTTCCAAATTATCTCTGTCCAATGTTACGTTGTAGCCCACCTTGCAGGCATAATCGTAAAAGTCCAACAGATTCCATTTCTTGTCTTCCAGGCCTACGTACTTTTCGGACAACTGGCCATTCCTTCCGATGAGATTCCGGATGAACTCCTCGGCGTGATTCACGTTGTCATCGGTAAGGCGTTCCCAGGTCTGATAGGTTCCCTGGCGAATGAGCACGTGCGTCTCGTTGGCAAGCATGGTAGCCATGATTGGGGAACCCCCACCCGTGAGCAGAATCCTATCGTGTGTCAAATCTTGACATCTTTCATCGGTAGTTTCGGTCTTGTCGCGGACGATGCGGTTATCCCCGAAGATGGATACAAGCCGCTGATAGTAAAGGTCTATGTTCCAGGCCATGTTGTTCTCTCCTTATGTGTGAGCACACGCGGACATCATATTTTCCATGCGGGTGATTGTGTCTGAAATAAGAATGGTTAAGTCCTTACATGCATAAGGATTTCTAGGATGCACCACGTGACGGACTACCAACTCGGAGGGATTGTCCGGGTTGACGGTCAGCATCGGGGCAGAGTAAGTCGGGAATTTGTACATTGGCAGCTCTCCTAAAAGTTTCCGTCTGCGGTCTGCAATACGGTGTAGCCGAGTTCACGCCACTTGGCTACCATGGAGTTTCGGTCCTCAAAGATGGCCATGGGATAGGAATGCTTCTGTGCATCGTGGATGTACTTGTCAAGCAGTTCCGGCTTTACGATAGTATCGTGGCGTTTGTCGCCGTCGTTTCTGAAGAGGATGGGGACTTTTGCAAGGCGGGGAGCATTCATGTCAAGCCACGCCCTGGTAGCGTTTTCACAGGACTTTCTGCGGCCAGTGCAGAGCACGACATCGTAGAAGTCGCAGAGGTGGCTTACGATGTTGATGATGGCTTCAATAGGGGCATCCGTGCCACAGGTGGCATAGAATCCGTCCCAGTCGGGGGTGTCCCCGTTGAGGTACATTTCGGCCCTCTTGGACGCATCGGAAAGCGTCCCGTCAATGTCTACGAGTATCCAGTATTTTTCCATTGTATGATAGTCCTCGGATGAAGGTGGTTGTTGTTCCCTAGAATATAAGTAAATACCTAGCTAGTGTCAATAGTCCGTTATGAAGTTTTCCGTATTTTTACGGATTACGGGTGGTAGGCTGTGAGCAAATTGTAATTTTTTGGTATATATTTTGTATACACACAGACGAGGGATGCACAGATGCCAGAACCAACATTCTACCAATTACTCCATCAACGGATAGCAGAGCACGCCGAAAAGGACTACGCCAGGGCCACCAAGTTCCTTGAACCGCAACCCGTGGCCCCCGAAACGAAATCCAACAAGCACTCGCGGTACAGCCGATGGTACTACAAGTTCAAGGAGATGTACGGGATGTCCTACGGGGCCTACCGCAACAGGGTCAAGAAAGGTCTGCTTCCCCACGTTGACCGCCGTCGCAAGCATCCGCAAGAACCCGCTCCGGTGCAAGAACCCTCTCCCTGCGTCACTCCCGCCTAATCCTCCGATTCCCCGTCATCCTTGAACGATAGAAGGTGCTCGGGCACAATCTGTGTTTCCAGGTGGGCCATATCGCATACCCATCCCGGCAAGGTCATCGGGAGCTTTACATGCACCCGTATGAGCGGTGTATCCCCTAGCGACTTAAAAGCATCGTCGGGTTTTTTCGATTCGTTTGACTTGCTAGCAGAATACTTGTCCATGATTCCCATAAATATTTTAACGGACAGGTCATGGATGACAGGCTCCAGAACCTTTTTAGCAAGTGCCCTTGCGTGGTCTTTCAAATAATCCTCGGCTTTCGGAAGTGGTGCGGCATCCATAGTCTGTCTGGCTTCAAAGGTGCCTACGTGTTTCCATATATCCTTGAGCGGTACGTTCAGTTGTTCTTCCATAGATTCTCCATTACTTGAAGATGAATGCCCACTTGGGCGGGATAAAGTATTGAATTTCTACGTTGTCTTTTTTCTTTGTGAGTGTGCCGTAATACCCTGTCAAGGAACTATCAGCAACATAGAAATCTTCTGTGCCGTCTTCGGAGTAATAATGCCTGCTCTTGTAATAGCCATAACTTGTTTCTTCAATAGAAGATTCTATTCTGCCGTGAATATCATATTGACAGGATGTTCTTCTAAAATAACTTGCCTTGGAACTATTGGGAAATTCCTGGTAGCGTATGCGACTCCATAACTGCCCGTCATCCCTATAGGTCGTAAGAACGTAGGTGTCATCAACGGTGCCGTCAATTTCTACGCTATGGCAATGGGAGAACAGGTCACGCCCTTTCTTGTCTTTAAGGGTCTGCCACGTCCTTTCCGTTCCATCCTGTTCGGTATATTTTTCAATTTCCGTGTTGCCCACGACGGTGTGGGAGGGAACTGCCTGTTCTACCCCGTTTACAATGGATTTAATGAGCGTTCCATCTTTGTCGTAATATCCGATGGAGTGTCGCTTCAATACCCGTTTACCGCTTTCGTATTCATAGTTCTTTTGTTCCCCGATATTTGCAGTATAGTCGTGTGTGATGACCATATCTATCTTGCCGTTAATAGATGAAACCCAGGTCAGCATCCTGTTTTGGTCATCGTAGGTAAACAAATTGATGTCTTTCTCGTCACCGCAGAAACTGAAAAAGATTTCTCTAACCACGTTTCCGTGACTGTCGTATTTCTTCAAGTGTTCCTTCCTGCAACGACGCAGGACGATGGGTTTGAGTAGGTTCTTGATGATTTTCAACATAGGGAGGCTTCCTTATTCTTCTTCTTTGATGTCTTCCATTACTTGTGCAAGGATGTCAATGGCTTCTTCGGGAGTCTTGAAATCCTTCATAGTGCCGAGTTCTACAAAGTCGTAGATACTCTTGCACCAGGAACGGATTTTCTTTGTCCGCAAGTCCACCATCAAGTTATCAATGCACAGAACACCTATAGGGGTCTTTGCATTAAATGTATCAAAGTTGAAGGTGATGGTGGCATAATCGGAACTGCCCGATTCTTCATCGGATTCAAACGAGATAGTTGCGGTGTGCAATATCCCGAACTTATAAAACTTGCTGCCGAGGCATTCAAGTTCCATAACTAAATGTTTTTTATAAATACTGTACATCTTTTAATCCTAGTTTGTTATTGTAAGATTTCCTTTGAGTACGTCAAACTCACTTTCAAAAGTGGCTTCGTCATAGACAACAATATCGTCACCGTTTTTAACAATATACGTGCCGACTTGTGCCGTGTAACTAAATCCGTTTGCGGTGCGAATGCAAATCGGAGAACTCTGTGCCACTGACGTTCCAGGGACGGATGCTCTGCCGTTGCAAAAGCGGAGAACTTCTAGTAAGTTATCGCCCCTGTAATAAATGCAATCGCATACTGTACTTTTAGTATTTGATTTCATACAGACCCTAACTTCTTTGGAATCCCTTTTTGTCGTAGCATCTCCGTGTATGCTATGTTGTTCCGTGCTTGTGTCCAAAAACGAAGACGTTTCAGTACATAGTCTATATCGTTGACATCCTTGCAATGTTCGGTTGTCAAGAAATAAAGAGCATACTGACTCTCCGCGAAAGCCAGTCGTAATTTATGCAGGGCATCCAGGGCATCGTGTCTTTCCTTACGGAGCTCTTTCCGCTTGTTTCTGTACTGGTCAGATAAACTGGACCATTTCTTGCGTTCCTCAAGAACTTGGTTGGACAGGTCCTCAATGATTTTCTCCACAAGTTCGGCAGGGTAGAAATCCACATCTACGTGGCGATATGGACCGTGCTCATCCATATAGAATGTACGCTTTTTGCCTTTTAAGCGTCTCATTGCTAGTGTTTTCACAGGCATAATGCTATATCTCCTTAAATGGATGCTGAGTCTTTAGACAAGTCCCACATAAAGCCGTTTTTTCCCATTTCAGTCACGGGGCGGTAAAGTTCCGTATCAAGCCCGATTTCGTGGGCTATGTTCTTAGCAAGCAGCCATTCCTTACCACGTTCGCTGCCATCGGTATCCCACCTGTCAATGACCCCGTGCTTCAAGCAAATCATAAGACCCACCTTGACCACGGAATCAAAGTCGTTGTCGCCAGGATGCGTCCGCAGACCACCGCAATCAGTGAAGCCTAGACTGCTGTAGCAGTTCCAGTCAAAGTCCAGGGGTTCTTCATCGCCACCCGTGAACTTCAATACGAACGTCTTGTCATCGTGCGTGAACGCACAGCGGATTCCCGTGGCCTTGGCTACACGGACGAGTGCCCGCATGTCCTTGCAAAATTCTTTCGTGAGCGGGAGACCCCGCTTATCCATATTGATGTCGTAGTAGTTGCCGTACATAAATCAACCTCCGCAAGGAAGTTCTCTCTGTTTCTGTTCAACGAAATTCTGGGGGAATATCGTTCCCTCCAGGTCCTTAGCCGCCTTGATGGCTTCGGCCAGTCCCCACGACGGCATCTTTGACTCCTTATCCTCGGAGGTCTTTCCGAGCAGGCCCGCCTCCTTGAAGAACATATACGACCATGCATCCAACTGCTTGACCATATCCTGTTTAAGTTTCTTCTTGAACTGCCCATACTTGCCCTTGTACATCTTCAAGAGCTCGTCTAGAATCTTATGATGGGCATTATATGTATCCACGTCCATAGTGCCCTCAATGTAGTAGCATCTGCCTTTATTTGGGCGGGTAGTATACAGGTCAAAATCCTCAGCCCTCAAATGGACGCGGTAGGCCATATACTGGATGACAAGTTGTGCCTCGTTCTTGGTGTACCTTCCGAACTGGAATCTCCCGACCTTGCGGGTGATGGTGTCCAGGCTGATGCCGTACTTGTCAAGGAGCCTATCACGAAGACGAAGAGCGGCATCCCGTTCGGGGTCGCTCTTGGGGGAAATATCAATGCGGTACTGTAGATTCTTCAAGATGGCGATGACGTTAGAGATATCCATGGGTAGAGTCCTTCAAAGGTAAGAGCGGGGGAGGGGGTACTCCCCCGCTAGCGGGGTTAATTACTTAATCGGCCACACGTTCACGCGGATGTGCCAACGGACGATGTTGTAGCCTGCCACGCCGTGGGACACGACTTCGCAGCGTCCCTTGTCACCGACCACGATGCCGTTGAGCACCGCACAGCCGTCTGTGCCTTCTTCAATGTGGAGTCCGGAGCAATCCGTGGCGGTGCCTACATAGCGGTTTACGCGGAAAGCGAGGTCCATGATGAGGCAGCGTGCGTCCCACTTGGCTTCCTTGTCAAGTTCCTCGTCCGTCTTGCGGGAAAGGACTTTGCACCTTTCCTGCAACTCATACTGGGCCTTGAGTCGCTTCATTTCCTCATAGTTCCCGGCCCTACTAGCCGCCCATACATCACCATAGCACAGCAGCTCGCCGGATTCTTTAAATTCCTGTAATTTCTGCTGTGCCCAGTAACGGCGTTCCTTGGAATCGGCCAACATGGATTCATAGAGTTTTCCTTCGTAGTCCTTGATAGCTTGCGGGATGGCGTCTATCTTGGCCTGCACCTCGGCAAGTTCCTCGTTGAGGCGTACCAGGGTGGCTTTGTCCTCGGCGATGCTCTTTTCCTTATTGGCGATGCTCTCAATGGCACTCTCGGCAGTATAGCACGGGTCATAGACCTCAACGGGGCATTCCCTTCCATCGGTCCCGTCACCCTTGAAAACGTATCCGGCCTTCTCAAGTTTCTTGAGGGCGTTTTCCTTGCGGGTGGTGAGTCTCGCGATGCTCTCGGTGTTCTTGGCGATGCGAGCTTCCGCACGTTCAATATCGCGCTTGATGGTTTCGGTCTTTCTCATTTCAGTATCCTCGGTTGGGGTTGTGTGGTTGTCTCTTATATCTATAATATAATAAAATACCGAGTAATTGTCAATAGCACTTTATAAAAATATTTAACTTTTTTGAGGAATCCCTGGTTTATACAAGGATATCTATCATCAGCGGCTTCTTCGCATAGGTAGGACTGGCCAAGTCGTTATACAGAGCCGTGATGGTGAATTTCAGCATTTCCAGGATATGCGGGGCATAGTAGGGAATGTCGTTCTGTTCTTCCAACTTATGTAGAGGATTGCTACGGATGTCCCCGAATAGGATGTCCTTGTAAATCGGGAACGCCTTGTGTGCATCCACACGCTTGGCCCCGCAAACGCTTTCCAATCGCTGGATTAAATTCTTGAGGTCCGCACGGGTAAGGATGAATCGCCATTCCTCATTCTTCGGTCGCAGCTTATAGCCGTCCCTTTTGCCGGACTTGACGAGCATCTTTCTGCGACGGTTGAGAATCCATTGGGCATAAACCTTGGTCATAGAACTGCCCGAATAGAGATAGGGCAACTTCTCCAGGTTAGCGAATCCTTTAAGGGTATTAACCTTCTTCATCAGTGCGAACCACTTGTCAAATTCGGCAGGTGCGACGACCTTGTAGATGGGAATTAAATCCTTGACAGATTTAGCGGGACGCTTGCCTTCGTCCACTTCATTCCATTCCCGATTGAACCGTTCGTTGTCCGCATCAAAGATGGCCTGGTATTTGTTGTAAAGTTTTTGCTCAAGTTTATAAAACTTGTCTTCAGCCTTTACGTACTTCTTGAAATCCTCGGCATCTACACGATACCAATAAGTGCTGCTACCCATAGTTAAATCTCCACTCGGTCATACTCGGTGTATTTGTCGCCCCAAGCGATGCCTTCAAATTTCAGCGTCCAGGTCTTGTCGGATTGGAGCGACCCCCAAAGATGGATAAAGAAACGACTGCTAGAACCGCACATAGTAAAGGTGCGGTAGAAACATCCTTTGTCCGTAATCTTGTAGCCGAACCCCTCCAAGCGGGTCTGTGCCTGTTTGAGAGTAATCTTGTTGGATTTCAGTTCGTCTGCCAAGCCCTTTGCAAATGACTTGAACGCTCTTTGAATTGTAGGCATAATCGTCCTCGGTTAATTGTGGTTGTTTGCTATAAATATAACAAAATACCTACGGGTTGTCAATAGCCGTTGCAAATTTATTTTTCTTTCAGCCAAGCCACATTCCCGTCCACAAGCACCTTTTTCGGGTGTAGCAGGCACTTGGTCGTTAGGGCTTCAATCGCAGATGTAAGGACGCTATTCAAGCCAAGTTCCTGGGAAGTGGAAAGTTCCTGTTCTTCCAAGTCAATTTCAATCTTCTTTTTCATTTGTTATCTCCATAGTCTTCTGTTTCTTGTTGTCGGGTTAAGTTCAATAGACGGCTGACGGACTACGTTCATAGATGTATCTACTACGGGTATCGGCAACCAATATCGGGGGGTGACAAATACATCCCCGTTGAACCACCTAACGGTGCCGTTCTTGTTTTTTAGTTCATTTGTCGGGTCACAGATATGGTAAAAGCCATCTGTGTCCTGCACGATAATTTCTTGGTGCTGTGTAAGGTCTTTTGTTCGTGGCAGTTCCTTTTCTACCTCGTGCCATTCGGGATATTTCTGTCCCCTGCTGTGATAATTAGCATAGGCACACCTGGCTATCTCACCTAGCGGGGTGCTAGGGTCATATCCGAGGGTATAACTAAGACTACGGAACATATTGCAGATAGAGTTAGCAGTTTTCCTGTTTATAGAAACATCCGAACAAAAATAGCGGGTCGCCTTGCAAATACCCGTGTTCTCATAGATGGTGGTCCCCTTGGACAATAAAGACCTAATGGACCGTTCGTCTATCGTGCGGTAGGTGCCATCGGGATTCTTGATGAACAGGACTCCCGCAGGGATAGACTTTGCTTCCTTATACGTGATTGTTTTGGGCTTCAAGGATTCCTTCAGTTCGGTTATCCCGTGATAGAGAAATAACATTCCCATCATCACATAGCCCGTGGTATATGGTTCGTTCCAAATCGGTATTACGATACTTGCTGCAAGCCCGAACGTAAAGGCCGAAAACATTCCCGACAGCCAATGCTTGTTGTGGACTGACAAGATTACCGCTATCGCTGCGGATATAATCATAAGACCTGTAAATAGGTATGTCGTGAACATAGGTCCTCCTAAAGCCTGTGACTGTCAAATCTGTCGTTTATGCTTTCAAACTGCTGTCGCACGTATTCAGCGAACCGAGCCATCGTCCAGGGTTCGCATTCATAGTGAACATCCTTGTCCCTCCAATAGGATTCTTGCCTTTCCTTAATGAATGTTTCAGCCTCGGTCGGACTGCCAACAAACTTGATAGGGTCATCGCTAGACCGTATTTCACGCTTCTCGCCTTTTTCCTTAACGGTTCGGACTTTGATGATAGCCCCTACTACGTGTTGCTCGGTACTCATTTGGCCTCCTTTGCCTTTTTAAGTTTATCCTGTAGTTCATGGAGCTTGTTAATCAATTCGGGGTCCACCATTTCGGATAGCGTGGGACGTTTAGGCTGCTCCCGCTGAATCGTTGCTGACCCTTGTGAATCTTTCCCCATCCCCATATCAGCCTTTACATCTACCTGCTTGCTTTCGGGGTTGCATGTCACGCGGGCAACCGCATGGATGTAGATGGTTTCTCCATTGTTGTGGGCTATCTTGGCCTGCTTGTCGTTCAGTATCCGGCATCGTCCGTCCTTACCAACTACGTACATCAGTTGGCGGGGGACTTCAAGATAGGTGGAGTATATCTTCTGTTGTGCGAAGAGCTCCACGATGAATAGAAACCAGTTCGCAATGCCAAAAAATGACACTACCGCTATGCCCCAATACGGAACATTGAAAGTGGGTGAGCACAGACCGCAAAGAGAAACGATTCCCGTCACGGATAGCATTGTCACTACGCGGAACAGGAGCGTAGCCTTGTGGTATCCGAAATACTTGAAAATGAATGCCACGGAGGTCAGCGTCAACGTAGCTCCGATGAATGCGATTGTCTGAATCATCTTATTTCTCCTTCAAAGACCCGGACACCATTTCTAGGATTAGGGCAAAATAGTTGTATATCGTGAAAATCGCCGTTACTGTCACTACCCATTCGGGCAAGTTGACCCATCCCAAACACGGAAGAGTGGCACATACCCACCATAGACACGATATGTATGCCAGTATCCTAAAGAACTTCACTTCCTTATAGTGCTTGAAATGCCAAAAGATATGTGGTACTATCGTAAGTATGAGTATCGGGCATAGAACCGCAAGAATGAATCCGGTCATTTTGCTTTCCTCGCTTTCTTGTTGGTCTTCGTAGGTCTAGAGATGTCGTCCCATGTGCGGTTGGCACGGCACCACTTGATAAATTCTGCCATACCCGGATAATGCTTAAAGATTAGGGGGCTCACCAGGTCTTCAATGTTGTGAGTATCCAGGTCATCAAGGAACTTGCAGAATCGCAAGATGTGTACCTTGGCTAGGTCATCCTGGCAACAGAAGTCCGAAGCTTTGCGGGGTTCACTGTACACACCCAATTCATACTGCGTATGGAAATCCTTAAAGTTCGTGAAATGGTAGATGTACACGAGTACATCCCACATCCCGAGTTCCAGGAATCCCTTGAACTTCTTGGTGAGAAACCTGGGTGTACCCTTGTCCTTTCCTTTAGTAACGCAGTCCCTCGTTAGAACTCTGCCGTGGTAGGATACCCATCCGGACATACTGTGGCACTTGTCGGTGGCCTTGTCCATCTGTATCTTGACAATGTGGGGAATTGTAGTCAGCAGGAATGCGGGAGCCTTGTCGTCCATTTCCGACATGGCCTGGAGCATCAACTTGATGAGTATGGAGCACCTGCTAGAATGAAGAATCTGCTTGAGGGCTTCCATTTCCTGTTTTTTAATATTTCTTTCGTTCGTATCTTCAAACATTCGGCTCATGGTCGTTCTCCTTGGTGTTTGTGGTTGTTCTAGTATATGGATGCCTATAATATAACAAAATACCTACGGGTGTGTCAATAGGTATTTTAAAATATTTTGGAAATTTTACTGGGGTTCAACGATTTTAGCCGATTCAAACATCTTCGGGAGGACTTCCGCTAGTTCCATCTCCAACTTGCCCGACAATGGATTGAAATCCTGGCTTCCGTCGTAATTGACATATTCTGACAAGTGAACTACCCACAGCCTAAAGGCTGTGAGCTTCGAGTTTTCGCTTCGACGGAGCCGCTTGTGCCAGCCCAGCAGAACCGGGAGGCATAGAGGCGGCTACCTCAGCGGAGGCGTGTTCCACGCACTCAGCACGTTTAGTCGTGCCAAACAAGAGTACATTACAGGCGGAATGCCAATCCCTCGGCTTGACATAGCCACAATCGCAATGATATATGCGCTCGTCCAAGCCAATGGCATTGACAGCACCACAAGCCGGACACATCTTGGTGGTCGGCAGCCACTTGGACAGCACGAATGCACGACCGCCCTTTACAAGCATCTTGATGCGCTGTTTAAGGGCCCCCATGCAAGAGTGCTGCACTTGCTTGCCGAACCAGGTCTGGTGCCAGTTCTTGATTTGCTCGTCCTGTATGTAGATGACATCGTAGCTGGACACAAGGTCGTGGTAGATTTTGTTGCGGATGTCCTTACGGATATTCGCAACATGTTCATGCTCACGGGCAAGCTGCTTCCTACAATTCCACCGCCGCTTGGAGTCCTTCTGCGTCTTGTGCCTGTTCAACATCTTTGACAGGTACTTCAGGTACTCGGTTTCTTGCACTTTGCAATCGTAGGTCTTGTTGTCCGATGTCGTTATCGTGTTCTTGATGCCGAAGTCCAGACCACCACTTTTGTGAGTTGGTGTTCTTGACGTCTTCGGCAACATAATGGTGAGTTTTACATAGTAGCCGGACGCCTTGCGAATTAGCTTGGAGTCGGCTATCTCGTATTCCTCGAACTCTATCTGATGCAAGCCGTTCACTTTCAATTTCCTGAAACCGGGAATTGTGATATGGCTTGCATCTAAAATCTTAGTGAAACCCGTTATAATCGGAAGACAGTTTACTTCAGACTTGAACTTCAACGCCCCTACCTTGATACCCTTCTTCTTGGCCTTGGCGAGGTTGACAATGTCGGTCTTCTTCTGGGCCACGGTAGCCCTGTGGAGCACTGACGGTAGTGTAATGGTTGAAGTGACCGGGTTCTTGTCCTTGTCGTAGTGGACTACATCCTTATGTTCGGTGTACTTGTAGTCGAACATGCTGTTGTCCGGGTTGTTTTCAGACAACGACAACATGTCGTTGATTACCCACTTAGCTTCCTTGAAACAGTTGGATAATTTCTCAAACACCGATTTAGGATTGTGCCGTATGGACACTTTGAGCTCGAATACACGGCATATCTGCGTCTTACGACGGGCATGCGTCTCAGCCATGCTCGCCTTAATCTTCGCCTTCGTATCTTCGCTTCTTATCAGTTCCATATCAAGTTTCTTGACTATACTTATAGTTTAGCGGTTTTACTCAATAAATATACAAATAATTCGTATGCTAGAAACTTATTTATTTCTTACATTTGATACGGCGGGTCTTACCCACGCCCTAAAGGGCGTGAGCTTGCGACCGCCCATTTGTCAAAGTTTATCCGGCCAAGGGAATCCTTGAACCTGTCCATCTTGAAGTGCCATTCAAATTCCTTGGGGATAGTCATTCGTATTTCCATAGTTAGGCCTGCTTCTTTGTATACCAGTGAACATACTTGTAATCATACTTGACATTATCCTTGACGACATCGGACGGACGAACGATAAATTCTTTGAGGGGTTCGTAGCCTTCCGAGGAATTACTATAATACCCGTAGCCATCTTCGTCTTTCAACATTCCAAATTGACACCACTCAATAAAGTCATCAAGTTCCCACAGGTCGGGATATTTCTTCTGTGTCGGGAGAAAGACGTTGAACGCAGATTCCGACAGGTGCTCAATCGGGAGCCATTCCACCAGGATTCTACTCGCTTCAAAAGTCTGGTCCGTGAACGAGACCAGAGCGGGGTATTTTTCGGGATAGCCCCGCAGCATCTTCTTCACATCTCCTTTAGTGTAGGAACGGTCGGCACCGAGGACATCGTAGGCGGCATTCACGAAGCCCTTCTGCGTCTTGCAGTAATAGACATTTCCGAAGATGCGGAAAAAGTTTGGCTTCATCAGCCCACCCAGGTAGTTATAGCAAGCCTTACCTACGGCAAGCAGCATAAGACTACGGGCCAGGGGTTCCTTCTCCTTGGAGAATTTTGAGAACTGCTTCGTAAAGGTCAAGAGGTCAGTTCTGCTCTTGGGAGTTTTAAGCAATTTTTGTGTATCTAGTGTAATCATAATTTCCTCCCGCATACGGGGCAATAGTGGATTTGGACTGAATCAATACTCTCCGATGTTCGGTTATCCACCACCCACAGGCAGTATTCGTCTTCGTGGCCAATCGTATGGCTTAAAAAAAGTTCCAGGCTCTCGTGAGTACCGTCTAGCAAGTCTGCCCGCTTGCGGTCATCCCTGTTTGTAGCCGACCCCTTGAACTCGCAATACTGACACATAGATTAATCCTCCTCCCATGCGTTCTTACATTTGGCTACAATACGGTTACGAGCATCACGCACAACCCAGTATTCGCCTTCAAGTCCCCATCCCTTGAAGTTCAATGCACAGCACATACCGTCAATATATCCCTTGTAGTAGCGCATCTCTGGGTTGGTTATGTTAACGCCGCAGCATCCTCCATCGGCAATCTTTGCGACATCATTCAGATGCTCCGCTACATACGATTCAAGTCTATCTTGCAAAAGTTCTTTTATCTCGGTTCGCATAAATTCCTCCCGCACATCGGACAAAAGTTAATGGGTGAACTATGGTCGGCATAGCATTCAATCCTGTATTTCCTGTCATTGTCTCTCCATAGGTGAAATCTATCATTCCAACTATCGTCGTGACAAATATCGGGGCCCTCTCCGTTCTTATCAAGATTTTCACAATACTTACACATCTTACTGCTCCACCTGTTCAATGACTACATCTTTGCGGTAGCACCATTTCCAATCAAGGATTTTTTTGTTCACCTTGATATCCCCGTGACAGTCTTTCCAGACAGAACACCGACAGTTCTTGTAGCTGAAACTATGGGTATTCTCAAACCAGTCTTGGGATATGTATGTAAGATACTCGGCATCACCGATGCTACCTTTCGGGGAACAGACAATCAACGCCTCGTTCTCCTTGGGGATTTCTTCGGCAAAGGTTTTCCACCTTATTGTGATACGTTCCGTGTTCATTTTTCGCAGTCCATGTTTGTGTAAGGGTTCACGCACTCAATCGTGATTTCATTCTGATAGTGTGTAATGACATCCACGATACGGAACTCTCCATGGGTTGTGTTGATGAACACTTCAGCATCAAGGTTGATGGCGTTTTCCAATTTATTCAAAAGTTCTTGTCCGTTCATTTTTCTTTTCCTTTAAAGACCAGGCTATGAATGCATCACTACACGTTTCGTATTTTTGTTCCTTTCGTCTGCCGTCTGCATAACAGAACGACTTCGCAGGGCACGTATTACAGTTTTCGTTCATTATGGATTCAATGAGCCTGCTAATGTTTTTTGCGTTTCTTACAAAGTATTGCAAATTGTTCATTACTTACTCCATGTGATTACAAAGTACAATTCTCCGGGCTCGGCACCCCATTTCGGTTTTCCGGTGCCGATACGGATTTTAGGATTCTTGAATACGAGCCTACGAGATTTATCCGTTTTCTTAGGATAGCCCAACGTGAACACGAGCTTGTCAAAATCTTTCTGTATGATACTGTAGTTCTCGTCGTCCAACTTCGGAAAGAAATGTTTCACCAGGCGGGTGTTCCAATAGAACACAGACTGGTTCTCCGCTCTGGACAGATGCGTCCCGAACGGCACGTGGCCAAACCGCCTGTACTCCTCGGTCTTCTCTCCACTCTTGATAAGGTCAAACCATTTCCTGTTCAAGGACAACGTGAGTGTAGTGCTTTTCTTCTTCATATAGGGCTTCCCCCTAGTTTATCGCAGTTGTCCAGGAAGAACTGAAAACTTTCGTCATTCTGCCGTTTATACTTGTCAAGGGTCCGCATATTGAAGATACACCCTTCACCATCCTTGCGGGATTTCTCGTCTTCTGGGAACTCCCCGAAGATGTCGCAGTATTCATCACGGTCCTCGTAAATTTCAACCTTGTGGTAGGGGCATCCATCGCATTTCATAGGCTAGACCTTACGCAAGCATTCAGCATCA
>ODAI014415124.1_pt1 | contig 30028 bp, 27 predicted proteins | sample 1539321 | NCBI WGS metagenome assembly ODAI01 (sample SAMN02144231, study PRJEB22623) | gut metagenome | biome: sheep rumen | host: Ovis aries | place: New Zealand
CGTATGTTGTTACGCACCAGCAAGGGAATGCTTCCAACAACGGTCTGAAATCTTCCTGCTCAAGAAGTCTGTTTTGAAGATTTTTCTTTCTTTCCGTTAAAGATTTAGAGTGAACAAATAATCGTTGGCGTTTGACAGGGTCTTGCATCAAGCCTCTTAACGCTTCTCTACGTTTATTTTTTAGTATATCAATTGCCAGTCTTTTTTGTTTTTTCTTTAAGGTTCTTATTTGTTCCGATAAAACATGAATATTTCCTATTTTTTGTATTTCTGTTTCAATTTTTCTTGCTTCGTAAATAAGTTTTGCAAATTCTAATTCCGCTTGAAGAATTGATAGATTTTCATTATTCACGTCAAAATTTCTAATTCCTAAAATTTTCTTAAGATTATTCAGTGCCGAAATATTTTTGAGCCCCGCAAGAAATCCTGATTTTTCCTGATTAGCCGAAAGATTTAAGATAGTAGATTCTATCGTTTGAATCTCGTCACCTTTAAGATTTCTTGTAATATAAAGATGATTTTTGTGTTGAGGTTCTTCAAGTTTTATTCTCTCATTTACTCCATACCATTCTTCTTCCAGTTTAATTATTTTTTCGGATTTTTTTTCTAAATCAGATATTGCTTTGAGTAATTCTTCCATATCTGAAACATCATAAATTACGGAATTTTCTGCCCCGTCATTTAAATCGATTTTTTCGGCAAGAAGATCCTGTAATTGCATTGAAAGTTCTCTTTGATAGTTTAATCGTCCTGCTCTCAATGCCAAAAACGGAGCGCCGAGTTCATTAAGCCTTTCTGCTACAACATCTACAGCTTTATCCATTCTTGAAGCTATTAATACCGTTTTTCCGTTAGCGATAAGATGAGCCGCAAGATTAACTATAGTTTGCGATTTTCCTGTCCCCGGAGGTCCAAAAACAGATACAAGGCGTGAATTTTCCACATTTTTTATAACATTAAGCTGCGCATCTGATAAAGACAGAGGTGTAACAGGGAAAAAGTTATCCAATGATTTTTGCTGAGAATCTACAGGTTTTGATTGCGTATATTCTTCATTTATAATATTTAAAACCGTTTCTCTGTATATTCCGCTTGGTTTTTCCGAGATTTGAGTAAGTTCGTGCAAAACTCCTGCAGTTGCAGACGGACGTTTTGTAAGAATTATTGCACACTGATTTGTTATATTAATTTTATCAAGCTTCATTGCTTGTTTTTTTATTAATTCATTTACACCTTCTTCGGCTTCTATTAATTCCTCTATGTTTCCGGAATCAATTTTTTCATTATAAAAATCTTTAGTTATATTATCCTCTTCTATTTTTCCGGCTGCATCAAGAGAAATATCAATATCCGGAACAATCGATTTTAAAGTAGTCAAAAATACATCGAGTTTTTCTTGAGTAATTGGAACAGACGGTACAACATCTAAAAGACCTTCTAATAAAGATTCCGTTTCATCTTCATCATCAGATTTCTTCATTAAAGCCGTAAGAGCACCTGTATTAAGAGAAATAAATTCATCGGTAAGCATACAGTTAATATTCACACCATTACGTTCCAAATGACAAGGTGCGTACAAAAGCGGGGTTAAGAATTCATTTTTTCTGCCTGATTTACTTTTCCCCGTTAAGAATAAATATCCATAGATTAGATATTTATCTTTTTGACTTGTATCAGCTTGTATCATAAGCTCGGTTATTTTAGGATCAGACCCTTCCAGCTTCAAATACTCAAGACCTTGAGTAAACAATGTGTCTTCTTCATTCAAAAAAATCCATTTATTGTCTTTGTCGGCTTTAAGATTCCTGAATGTGGAACTCTTAACCTCTTCTCTTACACAATCATGTAAATATTGGCTCAATTTTTTTATAAAACTGTTATTAAATGCTGAATTAATTGCTCTGGTAGCTTCCTGTAACATTATCTCTCCCTTTGTACTTATATAATGTTGAAATTATAACATATTATTTATCCTTAGTACATGATTTAAATAATGTAAAATTACAAAATAAACAAATAAAAAACAAAAAAACCGTACCACTGCCTATCGAAATATACTAAAAATGTTTTTGTATACAGAATCTTCTTCTTAAAATTATAACACCCGCAAAGATTACCTTAGTGCTGCTATGTTTCCATCCTGACACGGTTCGATATTTTACGCCATCATATTTTAAGTTATCAACAACCCTATAGACATAGGCATTTTTACTATACCCCTCACAGCAGGCTCTGCGCCCCCAAGTCACTGGAGTCAAGAGATTCGCCACAATCCCCGCGGAGTACGGTAACAAGATTGTACCATGAAAATACGATTAAAACAATAAACTTGTTATTATATTAAGTATTATTGGATTTTGTTTGCTCTTTCATTAGCAGAAGAAGCGGAATAATAACAAAACTTGCAAGAGCAAATATTCTGAAAGTATCAATAAAAGCCCAAAGGGTAGATTGTTCCATTAAAGAAAAATGCATTAATTTATGTGCCATATAATTTGCCGTTTCAGGGTCGACAATGTATTGCATAAGATTTGACGCAGCTCCTTTTACTCTTTCTTCAAAAACAAGATTAAGTTCATTCAAATATCCTACCATCATATTTTGGTGTGCTTGAGAAAACCTTGAAATGCAAGTTGTTGCAATAGAAGTTCCAAAAGATGCTCCAAGATTTTTCATCAAGTTTTGCATAGAACTTCCCATTGTTAAATCTTCTTTCTTTAACGTAGCACAAGACAAATTAATAACCGGAGTCATTGCCATAACCATGCCGACACCATAGAAGAAATTCGGAATAAAAACACTTGATAGCGATATTTGCATATTTAAAAGCCCGAACAAAAATCCGCCCAGTCCTATCAGTACTAAACCAATAAGACAAGAAATTTTTTCGGGAACTTTACCTGTAAATACGACCAGTATAACTAATCCGCACAAGCTTCCAAGGCCTCTCGGAAGCATTGAAACGCCTCCTAAAAACGCGGTATAACCCATAAGTCCCTGAAGCATAGAAGGTAAAAGCATAGCAGAAGCTATTAGAACAAATAAAAGAACCATTTGAATCAAAGTGCCGAATAAAAAGTTTAAATCCTTTAATAGTGATAAATTCAACAGCGGATCTTTTTTATTTTTAAATTGAGAATAAAAGAATAATATTCCGGCAGTTGTTGATATTCCTGTAAGCCAGCAAATCCAAGAAGCATCAAACCATCCTGCATCGTTCCCTTTATCCAGTACAACCTGCAAAAGCAAAATCCAAATAACAAGCATTCCAAACCCGAAAAAGTCCATTTTCGCTCCTGCTTGTTTTTTTGCGTAAGGAGGGTCAGAAACAAGTTTATTAACTGAAATAGCGCATGCTATTCCAAACGGAACATTAATAAAAAATATCCATGGCCATGACCAATTTTCAGTAAGCCATCCGCCAATGACAGGCCCTAAAATGGGTGCAATTACGAATGCAAAACCATATAATGACATTGCTTTTCCCCATTCTTTTTGAGGGAAAATCTCCATCATAATAGCTTGCACTAACGGTAAAATTGCACCGCCGCCAATTCCCTGCAAAAACCTTGATAAAATTACCATTATCATTGAACGTGATATTCCGCAAAGAAATGAAGCAAGCGTAAATAACGCAATCGAAAATATAAAATAATTTTTTCTTCCAAAAGTCTTGCATAAATATCCTATAGACGGAATTATTATAGAACTTGCAACCAGATAACTGGTAACAATCCAAGTTGATTCATTTCTGCTTATTGATATTGTCCCCGCAATATAAGGAAGAGCCACGTTTGCAATTGTTTCATTAAGTGCAAATAAAAAAGCTGCCGTAACAAGAGGAATTGTAACCAGCCAAGGATTAACAGCAGGCTCCCGCCTTTCTTCTGCTATTCCGTTTTCCATTAACTATCCTTCCGTAAGGGGTATTATATTCTTAAAATAAATACCGATGATAACTGTTCCCGCAGGAACTTTTAAAGAAAAAATACCTTACTGAATTTATATTATCGTACTGAATTTTTTTTTACAAGAAGTAAGTCAAACGATAACAAAATAAAATTATATTGGTTGATAATCGGAATAAATTACACTTGACCAATCATCCACAAAATAGCTGATTTGTGTTAGTGAACCGGTTTTTATAAGACTTTTGAATTGATTTTCCGGTGTTAAATTTAACGTCAGTGCAATTGCAGCTTGAACAACATCAGGAGTCGTAACAACTATTATTCTATTTCCATGATTTTCTTCAACAAGCTTAGAAATTACATTAAAAACTCTGTTATTAAACTCTTTTATTCCTTCTCCGCCTTTCGGCTTTTTTGTTATAGAATCTACTCCATACTGTTTATAAATATCGTAAAAAGTCGCTCCGCTCCATTCGCCCATTTTACGGGCAGGTAAATCTATTGTTGTAATTCTTTTTTTAAAAAGTTTGGCAACAATTTGCGCAGATTGAGTGCATCTTGCAGAAGAGCTTGTATATATTTTGTCATAATGAACACCTCTGTTTGTAAGATATTCACAAACTTTTTCTATTTCTTCTTCTCCGACATCATTTAGTTTCGGAAATTTTTCGGAATCACTTATTATTCCTTCCATTGAATGGACTGTTGCGCCATGAGTTATAAAAGTTATTTTACATTTACGTTTAAACATTAATCAATTTTCCTATTTTTTTTATTATAACACATGTTAAACTGGATTTGCAGTTTTTATATTTTATAATTATTATAACGATGAAGGATTAATATGATATTTAGAGCGCTAAATAAAATAAAAGAAGACATAAAAGTTATATATGAAAAAGACCCCGCTGCTAACAATTTGGCAGAAGTTATTTTTTGTTATCCCGGATTTCAAGCACTTCTATTTCACAGAATTGCGCATAAACTTGCTTACTGGAAAATACCGTTTCTTCCAAGGTACATTTCCTACTTGACAAGAATTATAACAGGCATTGAGATTCACCCTAAAGCGAGAATCGGTCAAAGATTTTTTATTGACCATGGAGAAGGAGTTGTCATTGGTGAAACAACAATAATAGGAGACGACGTTCTTATCTATCAGCAGGTGACTTTAGGAGGAACCGGCTCCGAGCATGGAAAGCGTCACCCTACAATCGGTAATAATGTTATTATTGGCGCCGGTGCGAAAGTTTTAGGCAATATAACCATCGGAAATAATGTCAGAATAGGTGCAGGCTCCGTCGTTATTGACAATGTTCCTGATAATTGCACAGTTGTCGGTATCCCAGGAAGGGTCGTCCATCAAAAAATTGTCAGCAGTGATGGGATTTTAATGCATAACAGAATTCCGGATCCTGTCACATGCGAGTTAAACAGACTAAAATACGAAATACAAGAATTAAAAGATAAAATAATAAATTTATAACAAATAGATATATAAAAAAACCACCGGCCAAGGCCGGTGGTTTTTTGAAAATCTCTACGCTAATGCTTTTGATTTTTCTATGCATTCAATCAATGTAGAAGCAACCGTTTTTTGCTCTTCTATAGTAAGTTCAGGGAACATAGGAAGTGAGATTACGCATTCTGTATTCTTTTCAGTAATAGGTAAATCGCCCATTTTGTATCCCAAGTGAGCATGAACTTTTTGCATATGAAGAGGAATCGGATAATAAAGCATTGCACCTATGCCTGCTTCTTGAAGCATTTTGTGAATGTTATCTCTGTTAGGAATTTTAACTGTGTATTGATGGTAAACACAATATGTATCATGCAATTCCTTTGGAGTAACAATATCAGAACATTCTGAGAACAATTTATTATATGTTGCGGCATGTTCTCTTCTTGACTTATTCCATTCATCTATATAATTCAATTTAATTCTTAAAATTGCTGCCTGAATTTCATCTAAACGAGAGTTTACACCTATTTCATCATGATGATAACGAATAGCACCGCCATGATTACGTAATGCAACTATTCTGTTTTTAAGATTTTCGCTGTTAACTGTAATAAGTCCGCCATCACCCATTCCACCGAGGTTTTTGGTAGGATAGAAGCTGTAGCATCCGATATCACCAAAAGTACCGACTTTTTGTCCTTTGTATTCAGCTCCGATGGCTTGACAACAATCTTCAATTACATATAAATTATGACGTTTAGCAATGTCCATAATCTTGTCCATTTCACAAGGCTGACCATAAAGGTGAACCGGCATAATAGCTTTTGTATGAGGAGTTATTAAGCTTTCAATCTTGTCTGCATCAATATTGAACGTATCGGGATTAATATCACAGAATACAGGTGTTGCACCGACTATTTCTATTGATTCCGTAGTTGCAACAAAAGTAAATGCTGTAGTAATAACTTCGTCACCCTTTCCTATATCTAATGCACGAAGCGCAAGATGAAGAGCATCTGTTCCTGAGTTAAGAGCAACTGTATAATTGCATCCAATATACTTTGCAAGTTCACTCTCAAGAGCTTTTACATTTGGTCCTAAAATATATGAACCTGAACGTAAAACCTCACAAACTGCCTTTTCAACTTCTGCGCCTATTTTTGCGTACTGTCTTTTTGAATCTAAAATTGGAATCATATTTCCCTCCTATAATTTACCCATAATTTAAGTTTACCATACTTTTTAACTCCCTTTATATAATCTTAATTATAAATTCAATTATACTAAATGCACTGTAATTATGAATTTTTGTTACAAAAAGTCAATTTTTTAACACAAATTGTTTTTATAAATATAGTAGTATAAATAGAAACGAGGTTACAAAGTGACAATTTTTGCTTTATCGGCACATTATGGAATAACAGACCGCACTGTTGCATCCAACAATTCTCAAAGATGCCAAAATCCTAATAACAAATTATTATTTAATTTTTCTGACAATGAAAACCAAACAACAAATACCGCCAAATACATTGTTAAAACAGTTATAGGAAACGTTATTTGTAAAACGGCAGAACAAAAAAATCAATATTCGGAATACTACAATAACATGTGTAATGCTCACCATAATATAGACAACAGCGCATACGATGTATATGAAGAGAAAAAAGCCGAAGCATATAAACAATACGAAAACGGAACAATTACAAAAAGAAAATATAACAACTTATGCAAAACATATTATAAAGAGTATGAACAAACCAAAATAAATTCTTGGAACAATATGTTAAGAGATTTGAAGGCAAAAACAAAAGAACTTGGCTGCGATACAATACCGGTCAGAAGTTTTGAAAGTAATCCTATCTTTTAACTTTTAAGTAATTTTGTATGCAAAAATTTGCTCAAGTTCCATTATTTCTAATGAGTTTACGAAAAAATTTGTCAATTTTTATTTTTTTACGCCCCCTCCAATCGTAAACTTTTGTAACGAATTTTTTAATCAACTAGCAAAAAAAAATATATTCACGTTTTACAATAATTGGATGGTTGATAATTCCTAAAAAATGTTATAATAGATTTAGCGAGGTAATATACATGAGTGAAATTAATGGTACAAATTTTAGTGTTAATCAAGTAAATTTCAACAGTACACAAAAACAGACTCCCGATACCCCACAAGGAGTCACTGAGGGAGAAGAACCTAAATTCAAAGACTTTTCAGACCCGAAAGCGGAAGCTCTCGGCCGCTCTATGTTAGTAAAAGATGCTGACAGCACAAATAATGATTTAAAAGCTTTAATAAAAGACCCGCAAATAGCAGATAATTCTGACGAATTGTTTGAAACAGCATATAAAGCTGCCGTTGATTCCGGTGTCGAAAACCCTTATGAAGAAGCATCTTCTTTTGCAACCGGAAATGTACAGGGATAATAATTAATGTTAATTTTGTAATGAATCTATAGATTTACGAATGAAATATTAAAACAAATGTAACAAATTATTCGTAGAAAAACTATTCTTATGGTAAACTGAGGATAGGAGTTCAGAAAAGGAATGAATATGTGTAAGTTCACCGATTAAACTCCTAAAACCAACTATAAAGGAATAGCTTATATGGATATATTTTCAATATTTACTCTCTTAGGCGGATTGGCGTTTTTCCTCTACGGAATTTCAATTATGTCATCCGGTCTGGAGAAAATTGCAGGCGGAAGATTAGAACAAATGCTTAAGAAAATGACTTCTAATCCGATTAAGAGTTTTATGTTAGGAGCCGTAATTACAGCAATAATACAGTCTTCTTCCGCAGTTACCGTTATGTTAGTCGGACTTGTTAACTCAGGAATCATGGCATTATCAAGAACCGTAAGCATTATTATCGGTGCAAACGTAGGAACAACTATTACAGCTTGGATATTGAGTTTAACAGGAATTCAAGGCACAACAGGACTCGTGCTTAAATTTTTTAAACCTGAATCCTTTTCACCGATATTAGCATTAATCGGCGTAATATTAATAATGGCATCCAAGTCAAATAAACGTAAAAATGTCGGTACTATTCTTATGGGCTTTGCCATTTTAATGTTCGGTATGATAGTTATGGCTGAATCAATGACTCCGTTAGCAGACATGCCGGAATTTGGTAAAGCAATGATAGCATTTCACAATCCGCTTTTAGGTTTTCTTGTCGGAATGGGTGTAACAATGCTTGTTCAAAGCTCTTCAGCGTCAATCGGTATTTTACAGGCTCTGACCCTTGTTGGCGGTGTATCTTGGGCAGTAGCAGTACCTATTATTTTGGGACAAAATTTAGGCTCTTGCATATCAGCAGTTTTAGCTAGTATAGGAGTTAGTACAAATGCAAAACGTGTAGCAGGAATACATGTAATTTATAATATTTTAAGTGTAGGTACATGTTTACCGTTATTCATTTTGCTTAATTTAATATTTAAATTTTCATTCTTATCAAGTGATATATCACCATTTGGCGTAGCTGTATTCCATACTGCATATAATATATTTACAGCTTTTCTATTTTTCCCGATTGGTAAAATTATTGAAAAAATGGCTATCAAAGTTATACCTGATAAAAAAGGAGATACTAAGCGGGTACTACTTGATGACAGGCTTCTTCTTGCTCCTACTTTTGCCGTATCAGAAGCATACAGGCAAACCGTTAAAATGGCTGAGATGGTGGAATACAACTTTATATTTGCATCCAAAATGCTAAAAAGCTACCATCAAAAAAAAGCTGACCAAATTAGAGAAAACGAAGTTAAAATTGACACATATGAAGATAAATTAGATTCTTTCTTATTAAAACTTTCCGGTAAAGAACTATCCGAAGAGGATAATAATAGAATTTCTCAACTATTACTGGCAATTGGGGATTATGAACGTATTGGCGACCATGCTACAAATATATTAAAAATATCCGAAAAATTTAAGGAAAGCGATAGAAAGCTCTCACCAGAAGCTGTAGAAGAGCTAAAAGTAATTGTACATGCCGTTTCCGAAATATTCACTATGTCATTTGAAGCATATAAAACAGATAATGTTCAACTGGCAAGAGAAGTCGAACCGCTTGAAGCAGTTATTAAAAAGATTGTAAGAAAAGTAAAAAATCATCACATACAAAGACTTAAAGACGGTTTATGTACTGCAGATTTAAGTTTTATGTTTTCGGATTTATTAAATGATTTCAGAAGAATTGCAGCTCACTGCGGGAATATTGCAACAAGTGTCATTCAACTTTACGACAGTTCTCTTGATAAACATGAATATAACCATAGAAATAAAGACGAAGATATCGAATTTGTAAACAAATATCAAGATTACAAATCCCGCTACTCTGTCTCTAAAAACAGTTCTATTGATAGCGTACATGTATAAATGCAGAATATAACCATACAAAGCTGAAATCTACATGGACATTATATAAATTACGATAGCACTTATTAGCAAGACACTTATAACAAAAGCAAAAGCTACTGTAATCAGCGGATTGAAATTAAAATCATTTTTTTCCTCATTGCTGATTTGTTTAATAATATTTTTTGTTAAATCAGGTTTTGTTTCCGCACTTGTTTTCCTGAATGAATCACGCATAAGCTTTCTTATGTGATAAGTGTCTTCTAATTCTTTTCTTGCCTTTTTATTCCCTATTGCATATTTTCTTATTTTCACATTTTCCTCCTCAGGAAGTTCATTGTCTACGTACGCAGAAAGATTTGTTTTAAAAAATTGATACTGTTTAGACGGATGGCAATTTGTAGGATAAAATTCCGTTTCGTTTTTTTCTTTGCTTTTGACTTCTGCATGCATATCAGAAAAAAGCGAATTAATAATATTGAACTTAGCCCTGCATACAGGACATTTTTTTAAATGTTCTTCGACTTTTTCTTTTAATGCGTCAGATAAATCCCCTTCAATATAAAAAGATATAAGTACATCCATTTGTAAACATGTTATTTCCATTAAATAAACTCCTTTAATTGTTTTTGTAATTTTCCTCTGGCTCGTGATATTCGCGATTTTACGGTTCCGATTGTTGTGTTTGTAAGTTTTGATATATCTTCGTAGCTTAATCCTTCAAATTCTCTTAACACTATTGCAATTCTTAAGTTGTCAGGGAGTCCCAACAAAGCTATTTTTATTATTTTATCCATTTCAGAGAAAAGGCATTTTTCTCCGGGTTCACATCCTATTTTGTCCTTAATTTCTAAAAGTTTATCTTCATTAAAATCAACTTTCCCTTCTGCTGCTCTTTTTCTGGTATAGTCATAATACGTATTTGTAACAATATGGTTAAGCCAAGATTTGAAACAGTGTACATCTTTAAGCGAAGAAATGCATTTTGCCGTTTTTAATAAAGCCTCCTGTGTTAAATCAGAAATGTCCTGCCGTTTATCTGTTAAATAACTAAACATGGTAAAGACATTTTTTTGAATACGTCTGATAAGTTCTTCAAGTGCTTTAATATCACCTTTTTGAGAAAGAGTAATTATCATATTCAAGTCATCATTTTTATAATCAACGTTTCTCACACCGTTTTTCTCCACTCTGAAAACATGATATGAGACGCAGTAGTTTAATAAATTAGACAATTGGGTGTAGTTGTAAGAATAAAAGTTAATATTATAAAAAATGGTACTTACACAGTACTTTAAAAGTAGTATAAAACATATATTCAAACTAGACTCTTTATTTGAATTTTAATATTAATATTGACATGGGCTGAAAAGCTCTCTGCTAAGCTACTTATATTTACCTCTAGACCATGTGGTCTATATCTTTTTATCTAGCCTAAATACTGTAAAATTAATCTTTTTATTGATGAAAAGATCCTCTATACGCAGGTAATATGAATAGTGGAAAGAGAAGATAATTATACAATTTATTATATAGGGGAGAGAAGAGAGTATGAGACATGAGTTTAAGAAAAAATCAAGAGTTTTATTAATTGATGACAATTATGATCATTTAACAGGGATTAGGGAACTTTTGAATCTGGAAGGAACATTTGATGTAGTAGGTATTGCAACAAATGTCACAGTAGGACTAAATTTAATAAAAAAATATCAACCGGATATTGTTTTATTAGATATGAATATGCCTGAGAGAGACGGCTTACAAGGAATCATTGAAATATCTAAACTCGGTCTGGGTACAAAAGTTTTAGCATTATCAGGATATGATGATGCCGACTTGATTTTCAGAGCAATGAAGATTGGTGCAAAAGGTTATGTTTTGAAAACCATGGCTTCGGCTCAATTAATTTATGCAATAGAAGAAGTATTGAACGGCAAAATTTATTTACCGCTTGCACTTTCATCAAGATTTTTTGAATATTTTCAACAATCATTCAGAGAAGAAAATTCAAGAAAAGAATCTGCTTCAAATGAAGAAAATTTGCTTGATGCATTAACACAAAGAGAAGAAGAAGTTTTGGAACTGCTAACTCAAGGTATTACATATAAAGGTGTTGCTAATAAATTATTTATATCTGAAACAACGGTAAAAACACATGTAAATAACATTTTCCAAAAGCTTCAGGTTAACGACAGAACACAAGCTGTTTTATATGCGATTAATAACGGATTTTTAACAAAAAATAAAATTGCAGTGTAGTTAAAAACAGCGAACAATTAATTTAACTTCATATATGTTCAGGGTTAAGCTTAAAGCAAAACCCAACAACAAGGAAAAACAAATGAAAAAAATCGTAAGACAACAAAACTATTTAAAAGAGCTTATTGAATCTCAGGATAATCAAATAATCTCAAGATCCGCATTAAAATGCATGATGAGAGCTTCGATAGAGCCTTTGGTTGATAATCCTGAGGAAGGCGTAGTACTGCACAGGATTAATAATAAATCAGGAATAATGAGTCTTATTAAGCGATTAGAATTCTCATCAATTCCTTCTTACGATTTTACTGATGAGGGCGGACATTTAAAAGAAAAAGTCTGGGCAAATACAGAATTCTTATGTGTTTTAACTCACAGATTTGTTGCAATTATTATTTGGGATAATAAAACGGAAAATAAAAACTTTGTCAGATATTACACAATTTATAACTCAAGAGTTCAGAATGAAGCACTTGATATAATCGACAGAAATACGGATGTAGATATTAAAGATTTTCAAGAACGTTTTAAACCTGACAGACGTGATAACCCGCTTTTAAACGTATCAATCAGACGAATAATTGAGAATATGGATGAAGCGACAAAGGATGCAGTATTAGGGTATGCACAAATTCAGTCGGAAAAAGAGGAAGAGGAGATTAGCGCAAATACAAGAGCCATCGCACATGAAATAAGAAATCAGCTTTCTATATGTGACTTGTATAATGAAATTATTAAAAAAACTTGCGCAAAACAGGGGATAAGTGAAGAGGGAATTACAAACGCTCTTAAAAATATGACGAGAGCTATTAAGATGGCAAACAATTCCCTTATTTCTCTAAAATCTACCGAGAAAAATGTTATAAAACCTTTGAAGTTAAAAGAATTAATTAACAATGCGGTCGATTTGACGAAAGTATATTATGAAGGTAAAAATATTGATTGTAAATTGGAAAATGAACAGGATATAAGAATTCCTGTTGATGAAAATAAATTCATTGCTGCAATCGTTAATTTAGTAAAGAATGCAAGTGAAGCATTTGATATAAATGATGTCAGAGATGGTAAGTATATTAAAATTAAAACAGAAGAGGACGGAGATTTTGTATTAGTTAGTGTAGCAAATAATGCAGGGAAAATAGAAAATCCTGAAAATATTTTCAAAGAAGGATACACTACCAAATCTTCAGGTTCAGGACTTGGGTTATTAATTTGTAAAAAATCAATAGAGGAAATGTACGGCAGACTTGAATTGGCAAAAAATACAGATGAAGAAGTCGAGTTTGTCATAAAAATAGGAAAGGTAGGATAAGTGAGCAAGTGAGCAGGTGAGCATGTGAACAGGTGGTGTAAAAATCACTTATTCACTTAATCACACAATCACTCAATCACCTAACAAACATGGATTTAATCACAAGCAGAACGATGAAAATAACACAGCTTGGCATGGACGGTCTGATGGACAGACAGCATGCTATCGCTTCCAATATTGCAAACGTTAACACTCCCGGATATCAGAGAAAAGAAGTAGCGTTTGAAAGCCAGCTTGCTGAAATTCAGGAAAAAGAAGATTTAAAAGATTATATCAAGGAACTTAACAGTATAGAATACAAACCGCCGGTACTGGATGTCTTTACAGGTGACATTCATAAATACAGAGTTCCTACACTACAGGAAAAAGCCTATTTGCAATCGAATGTCTACGACCAATTCAAACCACAGCTGGTAACAGACATTTATAGCGGTACCGATAATCATGGAAATAACGTTGAATTGGAACGAGAAATGATGGATTTATCAAAAACAGGCACAAAATACATGGTTTTATCTAATCTGGAAAGAAGAAATTTCAGCGGCTTAAGTGATGTTATCAGAGGACAGTAGTTATACAGGTGAATGATTAAGTGAACAGGTGAACATGTTGATGTGCGGCTTGACACACGAGAAAGACCAAGACACAGGAGAGTAAAAATGAGTTTTAATATATTTGATATTGCAGGGTCCGGAATGACAGCGCAAAGAGTCAAAATGGATACTATTGCCAGTAATATTGCAAATGTTAATACTACACGCCGTCCGGACGGTTCCAAAGGAGTTTATATAAAAAAAGATGTGACTTTTAGAACAATCTATGAAGACGAGTTAAACCGAGGTTTTTCTAATTTTTCAAGCAACAGTCCTGATGCGCAGTTTGACCCGAGAACAGGAAATCTTCATATCAATGCTAATGTAGCACTTAACCATGGCTTGTTGACAGGCGGGGTCGAAGTTGATGAAATATACGATTCTGAAAACGGCGTAAAAACTGTTTATGATCCGTCTCATCCCGATGCTGACGAAGACGGATACGTAGATTTACCAAACATTAATGTGGTAGAAGAAATGGTAGGAATGATCTCTGCATCAAAAGCTTATCAAGCCAATGCAACCGTTGCAGAAAACGTAAAAACCATGATGCAGAGTGCGATGAATATATAACAGGTGAGCAGGTGATTAAGTGAACAAGTGAGCAAGTGAAAATAAGCAACAAGAACTGTAGGTTGGGTGAAACCCAACAAAAATTAAACCTTAGCATGCACTTGTTTGCATCACAACAATAAAGGAATTGATAAAAATGGAATTTTCAACAGGAATATCGACAAATTTTGACCGAACATTTAATTTTGATGCGGTAGAAAATTATAATAACTTTCTTAAAAATAACACATCATTTCAATTTGATACTGCCGTTGTTACAGATTTTGAAAAAGCATTAAATGACGCTTCAAAAAGCTATCCTGTTCATGATAAAAAAGATCCTGTAGGACTTGGTAATTTTGCTGATAAAGTGGGCTCCGCTTTTTCGGATAGTCTTAATGCGGTAAATACTATTAAATTAGAAGCTGACAGAATGCAGGAAGATTTAGCAATGGGTGGTCCAACAAGTGTGCATGATGCAATGATTGCAGCAGAGAAAGCTTCATTAAGCATGCAAATGGCTGTACAAGTCAGAAATAGAATATTATCCGCATATACAGAAATTACCGGAATGATGATATAAAAACAATTGTTTATATTAAAGATACTGTGGAAAAACCAAAATCAACGAAATTTTGAAATGTTTTCGCAAACTCTATATGTAACAATTTTGTAACAGAATAGCAAATTATTTTTTTAGAGGTTATATTACACTATGAGGGTATAAAAAATACCCTTGCATGAGGTCAAATAGTGGTAGATAATCGTTCAGCAGGTTTTTACGGTATTGGCGGCGCTTTTAATTTTAAAAGCGGTGACCCGTCCGGAACTGCGGCAAAAATGAGTCAGGAAAAATACGGTTCGGAAGCAATGTACCTTCCTCCATTGGAAGGAGAAGAAGGCGATGAAAGTCTTTATAATCAGCCTTATGTAGATAGGAGCGCCCTTTTAAGGGCAACGTTAAATTCTCTTGCAATGACAAATGTTGCAGGGGTCTTGAATGCCAATAAGCACAAAAAAACAGTCAAAGAGATTCTTGAAGAAGATGATGACGAGAAAGAAAATAAACATAAAAACAAACAGAAAGAATCTGACAAAGAGCAAAAAAATAACCAAGAAAATAGCTCTAAATAACTATATATCTATCTTATTTTGATGTATAATTATACAGATGCGAGGAGTGATTTATGTCTGAAAAGACGAATAAAAATAACGGAAATCATGATTATAGAGAGCCTAAATTTTATAATATTTGGCGTAGAATATTTCTTTTTTTAGTTACACACGTATTTTATATGATACGTTTTAAACTTGTTTACAGGTTAGAAGTGCAAGGCAGGGAAAATATTCCAAAAGATAATAATTTTTTAATTGCAGCGAATCACCTGTCTACTCTTGATCCGCCTCTTGTATGTGCGGTTATGAACAGAGGTGTTGCATACATGGCAAAAAAAGAACTTTTTGATAACATTTTTTTAAGATGGTGGTTAAACTGGCTTGGAGCATTTGCTGTTGATAGAGAACACGTAAGTGTATCAACTATGAAAACGGTTAAAGCTATTAAGAAAACTAATTGGGTTCTTGGAATTTTCCCGCAGGGAACAAGACAGTTAGACGGAGAAATTAAGAATTTAACTAAAGGTTTTGCATCTATTGCAAAAAGCAACAAATGCGGAATTCTGCCTATTGGAATAACAGGAACAGAAGTTGCAAAACGCTTGCCTTTCTCCGGAAAAATAATTGTAAAAATTGGTAAAGTTATTCCGTATTCGGATAATTTAGACGAAATGATAGAAAAATGGGGACAATCAATACAAGATCTTACAGGTTTTAAATATATACCTAATGTGTAACAAGGATGTATGAATGGGAAACGAAAAAAATTACAATAGAAGAACTGAAAAAGATTACGGTTTTTGGAGAATACTATTTTATAGGGCTTTTGTATCAATTGTTGTTTGGAGTGTTACAAAGTTTATGTATAACTTGAAAATTGTAGGACGAGAAAATGTTCCAAAATCATCACGTGTAATTTATGCAGGAAATCATGTATCTTATTTAGATCCGCCTATTGTATCGCTTGCAGTAAGGAAGTGCGTTGCATATATGGCAAAACAAGAACTATTTCAAGAGGGAACAGATAAATTATTAAGATTCTTAGTTCATACTCTCGGAGCTTTTGCTGTTAACAGAGAAAAACCGGAGCTTGCAACTTTTAAAACTATAAAATCTGTTTTTAATACAACCTGGTCACTCGGAATTTTTCCCCAAGGAAGAATTATTCATGAACCTGAGATTTCAAATATTCACAAAGGTTTTGTTATGTTTGCAAAAAAATTTGAAGCGGATATCGTACCTGTAGGGATTAAAGGTTTTGACGGATACGCAAAAAAACTTTTTGAAAAACATCTAACAGTAACAATAGGAAAACCTATTTCATATAAACTGCCTGAAGATGAAATCATAAAAGAATGGGCAAGACAAATCTGTGAATATACCGGATTAGAGAATAAAATAGAAACAACCGTTAATGTATAATAAGTCGGTTGTTACAAAACTAAATGTAAATAGCAAAAAATAATATTTTCAAGTTTATATATATGTGTGGCAAATACAGGAAAGTCGATTTATGAAAATTCAGAAAATTTATAGTGCAATTATTAATCCAAATATACAACAACGAGTTGATTCTAATAATAGAAAGTATCTTGGAATCAGCATGCCAAAACCGCTTAATTACGATACGGTATCTTTTCAGGCAAGAGGCACAAAATCTGTTTCCAAAGAAGTCAAAGCTGCTATTGCAAGGCAAGAAGCAAGAGCTTTAAGAGATTTAAAACAATTAGATGAAGCAAAATATTCTCCCGAAAAGGCAGCTCCGACAAAAAAAGAATTAAAAGGAGAGGAAAGAACATGGGGAGTTCCATTGGGTACTGCGCAGAGAATCAGAGAAAAAATATTAAAACCGCAGCAGCAAATTCATGATTTTATGTACAGAATTTTTGGAGATTTAAAAGTTTCCGAACTATCTCCCAAAAATATTATACTTGATATTGCGGATAGAGCTAAATCTGTTTTATCTATCAAAGACAAAAGTTCAACAAGAAAATTGAACTCTATAAAAGAGGTCTTGAGTGAGATGACAGATTTGAACGGCAGTAAAATTGTAATGAATTATAAAACAGGAAAACCCGAAACGGAGACTGTTTTAGACAGGTTAATTCCTCTGATTAAGACAAAACAAGTTACGCTAAAAGAGATTGAACTTCAAAGACCAAAAAGTATAGAAAACTTGAGTAAAAAAGAAAAAGAAGAATATGATTATGTTTCAAAGGAATTTTTGGACAAACTTGAAGATGCTCAAGAAGAGGTTTTAAACGGTTTAGAAACGGATGTAGACAAAATTATTCTTATCGACAGACCTCTGCCAAAATACACAAAAGGTAATTATTGTGCGTTGCACCTTCTTTTACAGCTTAATGAAAAAGGCTCAAGACCCTTTGAAATGCAAATAATGGGTGCAAGGGTAGCAAAAGGAAAAATAATTGACGATAAACGTTATAAAGAATTCGACGGTAAGCAGCTCGAAGAAGAATTTGCAGAACTCGTTGAACCATGGAAAAGGCTTAAGAAAAAAGAAAATGCCCCGGCAAAAGAACGATTTTTGCAATACTACAGAGATGCAATGCTTCAACTCAGAGAAGATGAAATACGTGAATATGAAACTCAAAGATTAATTAATCGTCCTTCCGGATTTTTTATAAATGAAGGTAAATACAATCTGCCTCCGGAATATAATATAAATGACCAATACAAAACTATGCAAAAATGTGAAAATTTATTTAAGAAAAATCAAGCAAAGAAAGAAGCTGAAGCAAAAGAAAAAGAAAAAATGGCAAAATTGCAAGAAAAAGCAAAGGAAAAAGAGCCGTTATTGCCAATACGCAGCTTCAAAAAAATGATTGAAAAAATAGGTCCTCAGTCAGATAAAAAAGTGAAAATTAAGCATTAATTATAAAATTTGAATCAGTTATATATAAAATCAACCCCCGCACCGGCGGGGGTTGATTAGGTTGATTAGGTGGAATAAATTAAATATTTTAATATTGATTCAATTTTAAAATAAAGGGGGATTAGGTTTATAACCTTTCCCCCGATGGGGTAATTAATTTGTGTGTCTTAATGTGTTTATTTAATGTTTGCTTAATTACTTATTAGTTAATACCCAGTTGTGCTCTATAAAAACCGTTTGATGCTATTTGGTTTTTAATAAGGTTATTATTTGGGTTAGATGCTAAATACATACCGCTTAATTTATCAAGTCTTCTTGTTAATCTTGTATCAGGGTATGCTTTTGAAGCAACTTTTAATCTTGTCCATGTTGCAGCTTCTTTTTGTGTTGCAATTGTTTCTTCTTCTAAATCTGCGACTCTTTTAACGTGCATACTTTCGTGTGCAACTAAGCAAGCAATTTGCTCAACAGGTGCATTTCTGTAAATTGAATTTATCATAATAACTCTTGTTCCGTAGTTATTATAAGTGCTTACTGCAAATGTTTTACTTGCATTGTAGGTATAAGATGTTAAATCATCAAAAGAAACTCTGATTCCGTATCTTTGTAAGTTTCTTAATACATCTGTTTCACCTGCTTGTTCCAATAATGTAATTGCTGATACAATTTTTGCATCCTGAGAAAAATCTGATGCTCTGTAGGCAAATGCCTGATTCAGTGTTAATAACACAAACGCTGCAAACAATACTACTAATTTTTTCATACTAAAGCTCCTAATCAACTCATGTTTTCTTCTAATCAACTTCGATACTTTTCACTTCGGCTTGATTTAGAAAATCTTGAGCGTTCAGGACAGTTTTCTTAACAAAACTTAATAAAACGATGCTTAAAATCGGTGTAATGTAGTAAAATAAGGGGTTTTAAATTTTAAAATGAAATGTAACAAATGTTAAGCAAAAATTTTTTGATTTTTTTGTATTTACAAAACTTAACATTAGACCTAAAAAACCTTTATATTATTGGTTTTTGTTAACGTTGGTAAATGCATTGTGCAATATTTGACGTACTAATGCTCTAAATTATATTGAATTTTACTTTTTTCTTCACATAAATTTTGACAGCTTTTGCTATAACATTCCGGCTCGGAATGAATTGAAATAGATGCATTTGTGTATATATTTCTGATTCTTTTTTCAATTTCATCACAAATTCTGTGGCACTTACAAAGAGAAGTTTCTTTTGGGAACAAAAGAACAATATCAATATCCGTTGATGGTCCTGCTTGACGTGCTTTTATACTGTTATCTTTTAATTTTGTACCGCTGAATTCGGATATTATATGTTTTAAATTTTCTATATCTCCATCTGGCAATGAATAATCCAATAATCTCTTTAGTGCTTGTTGAGAAATTTTGTATCCTGTTTTGTATATAAAGCCTGCAACAAGAATTGCAATTATAGGATCGAGAAGGTGATGTCCCGTATACTTTATTAAAATTAATCCTGCTAAAACACCCAAAGATGAATATACATCAGTCCTTAAATGCTCACCGTCAGCGTATAGCGAAATAGAATTAGACTCTTTAGCGGTTCTGAACAGCAAAGAACTGACAAACAAATTCATAATAACAGCCAAAAACATTACAGCAATACCAAGATTATTCTCTGTTGAAATACTTTCTCCCAAAATAATTTTTTTTGAGGATTCATAAATAATGAAAAATGATGCAAATATGATTAAAAGTCCTTCAATAAAACCGGCTAAGTCTTCATATTTTCCATGTCCGTACGGATGATCAGTATCAGCAGGCTGTGATGACTTGATAACAGAAAAAAATGTTAAGACGGATGCCGCAAAATCACTGCAAGAGTGTATGGCTTCCGATATAATACACAAACTTCCTGAAACTATTCCTATAGTAAGTTTTAATGCTGTTAATAAAACATTAGATAATATTGACAGACTGGCAACTATTTGTTTTTTTCTGTTAATTTCCATAATGTATATAAAATCACCTTAACTTATTATATTACTCAAACTATTGTTTATCAATAATAAAAATAATTCTATTTTATATATTATAAAAGTAATTATATACCAGTTACAAAAATTAAAATCCTATTTATTTAATCCTCTTGCAAATAAATGAATTATATGTGATAATGAGTACTAAGGTTGGGAGTTTTGTTAAGAATAATCTCTTATAGCAGAGTTAGTATTTTAGCAAAATTATGCCTTTGGCAAAGGATTTTGCCGTTTTTCCGATTTATAAGTTATTAGTATGAGTACCTCTGAATATTATGGGCGAATTTAAGTTTAATTACGATTTTTTAAAGAATAATGCAACCTCCGGCAGTTGGAGACGCGGTTATGAACTGTATCAAAAAGATATGATTCTTGAATCTTATCCTGAAAAAAACTTTTTTAAAGCAAAAGTAAAAGGCAATTATCAGGATTTTTATATTACTGACCTTATTTTTAAGAAGAATAAAGTGGAGGCAAGATGCAACTGCCCGCTTAAAGAAGAATGGTGCAAGCACTCTGTTGCAGTTGCTCTTAAAGCAATAGAAGAAGGTGCTTTTGATAACTGGATGTATGATAAGTATCAAGTAGAACCGGATTTGTCAGATGTAGATACTGCCTTGAAAACTCCGGCGAGAGGAAGTTATATTTTCCACTTTAATCCGAAAAGAAGACAAAACTTTTTCTCTATTTTAGTCAGAGATAGGGCTTCAAATAAAATTGTCCGATCATTAGAAGGTATATTAAGAGCGCTTATAGAAATACAAAAAGCATCACCTGAGTTTGAACTCAATGATGCACAGAAAAATGAAATTGCCCTGTTCCAAGTTATGCTGAAAATTGCAAAACAGGATAAAAAAGCAGGCTGGTACGATATTCCGATTACAAAATTTGCACCGGTATTTCCTTTAATGGCTGAATTGGAAGAAGTTTTAGACGAAAAAACAAAAGAAAGAATCCAATTTACCGATAACGTTTGGAGTTTAAATATGGATGTTTCCACTACAAACGTTAACGGCGGAACAAATATTGTGTTAGAACTTTTCTGGACTCGTCCTGATAAGGATGAAACATATCCGTTTGAAGAAATTAAATATTTTTCAAGGCAGATAAAATGGGGAAGGTATAAAAATATTATTTTCCCGATTAATATTGCAATGAATGAACTTCCGCAAAGCATCATAAAATCTACATTTACCGATTTGAAAGATGCAGATGGCGGTAAATTTGTGTATGAAGAACTTCCTCACCTGCAAGAGATTATGCCTGTTAAGATTGCTGAAAACATCAGCGGACTGTTAATGGATCACAAACCGCCATTGAATGTTGTAACGCTTGGTATAGACTATGACCAGTCACTAAAGGCATCGTTAGAATTTGACTATTCTGGTGTAAAAGTACCATACTCCAAGAGTAAAGAAAAATCCCCATACATATCAGTAAAAAGTGAAAAAGAGGATTTGGTATACTGGATAAAACGTGATTATGAACACGAACAGTTAGCATATAATATGCTTCTTGCCTGTAAGTTCGTGCCAATGCAAACAAACAATCTGGCATTGGAAAAAGAAAACGCCATTGATTTTTATAATTACTATATTCAGCAAGCAGGAGAAGGTTGGAAGTTTGAAGAGCAAGATGATATGAACTTCTTTAAACTTATGCAGGAACCGTTTAAGATGTGCGCAAAGATTGATTTCTCGGAAGAATCGATTGATAGTATGGAAATTCAGTTATACGGCCAAGTCGGGGATGAAGTTATAGATTTTGATGAAATATATGAAACAATCCAAAGCGGAGAAAAATATGCTCGTGTAAGAAGTCTTGGATTTGTCGAATATCCTGCTCAAAATATTTATGCAATAATGCGATCTTTTAACTCATTTGATGCATACAGAAACAATGAAAACAAGTTTTTAGTTAAAACTTATCGTGTAGGTTTGATTACAGAATTGAAAAACCAGGGTTTTGAGCTTGTAATGAGTGAAAAATTCCAAAAATTCTGGGAGCAAATTTCCACATTCTCAACCACAACAGAGGGCGTTGACATTCCTACAAGTGTTAATGCTAAATTCAGAGAATACCAAACAAAAGGTTTCCATTGGCTGTGGTTCTTGTACCAATACGGTTTGAACGGAATTCTGGCTGATGATATGGGTTTAGGTAAAACTTTACAAGCTTTAACTCTTTTACAAAAAGCTAAAGAAGTTGACGGCCCTATGCCGACTCTTGTTATTGCTCCGACAACGGTTGTATTTAACTGGGAAAATGAAATAGAAAAATTTACTCCTGAATTATCCTGTTTAAAGATTCAAGGTGCAGACAGAAAGGGTCTTTTTAAAGAGATTCCGAATTACGATATTATTATTACAAGCTATGCTCTTGTAAGACGTGATATCGCAAAGCTTAAGAAATATAAATTCAGATATGTAATTTTAGATGAATCTCAGAATATTAAAAATGCTATTTCTCAGACAGCGCAATCGGTAAAAGAACTTCAATCAGATCATAAGCTCGCTCTTTCCGGTACTCCTATCGAGAACAAGCTTGAAGAATTATGGTCTGTATTTGACTTCTTAATGCCCGGCTTCTTATTTAATGTAGCTGAATTCAACTATCGCTATGTTACTCCGATAATGGAAAGACAGGATAAAACAGTTGAAAAACGTTTGAAGCTTCAAATATTCCCGTTCATTTTACGTCGTATGAAACGAGATGTAGCGAAAGACTTGCCGGATAAAGTTGAAAACATGGCGTATTGTGAACTCACAGATGAACAGCGAGATTTCTATCTTGAGGTTCTTGACTCTACAAAAGAAGAACTATTCAAGAGTATTGAGCAGAACGGTCTTGAAAAGAGCAGAATGTCTATATTCTCTGCACTTCTCAGAATGCGTCAAATCTGCTGTCACCCGAGACTTTATGACAAAGAACATGTTAAAGGCGATATGAAGTCGGGTAAATTTGAATACTTAAAAGATATGATTAAGCAGATTATTGATGAAAAACACAGAATTCTGTTATTCAGTCAGTTTGTAGATATGCTTGATATAATTAAAGGATGGCTGCAAAGAGAAGGTATTCCTTTTGAGTACTTAACCGGTAAAACAAAAGATCGTCAGGCAGCTGTTGAAAACTTTAATAATAACCCGAACATTCCTATTTTCTTAATCAGTTTGAAAGCCGGCGGTACAGGGTTGAACCTAACAGGTGCAGATTATGTTATTCACTATGACCCATGGTGGAACCCTGCAGTTGAAGATCAAGCAACAGACAGAGCATATCGTATCGGACAAACAAAGAAAGTATTTGTATACAGACTCATTACAAAAAATACTGTTGAAGAAAAAATTCAAAAGATTAAAGGCCGTAAGCGTGACCTTGTTGACAGCGTGGTTTCGATTGACAGAAATATTACAAAATCTCTTACGATGGAAGATATTAAAGACATTTTCTCCGTTGATTAGAGCGTGGGGTAAATGTATTTGTAATATAATACAACAGTCAAAATTTACAATAAATTTATCTATTAAATTTCAAAAACGTTACATTTTTGTATAAAAATCGATATGTGGTATAATTGCTAAGGGAGGAGCTCTGCAGCTCTTTATCATGACTCCTCATTTTAGAGGAGTACAGAAGAAAAGATATAAGTTAAAATAATATAGGACGATTATATATCAAATTTTTATTGATATTCAAAAGGTGATATGGCTATAAACAGTATAGATAGTATTAATAATGCCGTCGGAATGATTCAAGCCGATGCAAACAAAAACTCAACTAGTGAAAAAGAGAATATTTTTGTTCGTGAAGCTGAAGTTGACGGAATTGAAATTCTTGTCAGCATGGCTCGCCAAGGGAAAATAGATCCTTGGAATATTAATATTGTTGATGTTACGGATAAATATTTAACGCACCTTTTTCAGTCTAAAGCTCAGAATCTGAGATTAACCGGCAGAACATTATTATTTGCAGCAATATTATTAAAACTTAAATCAAACGTTCTGGAAGGTCTGGATATAAATGACTTTGAAGTTCAACACCCTGAGGATATTGATTTATCTTTAGAAGAAGGGGAGCTGGAATATTCACAAGAAGATTTTGTGCCAACAAATAACGTCATTTCAATTGACGAAGTTTTACAGAGAAGAACATCCGTAAGATTAAATCATAACAGAGTAGTTACTTTGCATGACTTAATACGCCAATTGGAATTCTATGAACAACTCGATAAAAAGCAATCACTTAAAAATTCTCTTGAAAGAGCTGCCAGAAGAAGAAATAACGGCATATCCAGAATGTCAACCGAAGACATATTTAATATGCCTCACGATGAATACATAACGGAAGGAGTTGCAAGGTTAAAAGATAATCTCGAAGAGATTTTAAACCGTCAGGATAAAATTGAATTGAATGAACTGACATTGCTCGGAATGGACAGAATAAGTGCATATATATCACTTCTGTTTTTAACTGTTGACAGCAATTATGATTTAGAACAAGATGAATTTTATTCTGATTTGTATGTTGTAAAACGTGAACCGTCGAAAGATGCGCAAATTGCTGATACAAATTCTTATGATACAGATAACATAAATGAAGCTTTTAAAAATGCAGAAGGAATTATTAAAGAAGAGGTAGAAAATGGAACAGCTGAAATCAAGAATTGAAGCGGTTTTATTTGTTACCGCAAAAGTCCTTCAAGTTAATGAAATTGCAGAAATTCTGGGAGAAGAACCGGATATTGTAGAAGAAGCATTATTAGAACTTATTATGGATTATGCCTCAAGAGAGGGTGCTTTAGAAATTGATGACGAGAACGGATATATCCTTCAAGTAAAACAAGAACATTTGGATATTGTTGAAAAACTTTGTCCTGTTGAATTAAAGCCGCCGGTATTAAAAACACTTACTGTTATTGCATTAAAAGAACCTATAAGGCAATCATTACTGAAAGATTTAAGAGGTTCAAATGCGTATGAGCATGTTCAAGAACTTTTGGAAAAAGGATTAATATCGAGGCACAGAGATAAAAACGGACGTTCTTATAATATAAAAACGACTCCAAAATTTGCTGAGTATTTTAAATTAAAAGGTGATATCAGAGCTCTTGTAAAAACTTTAAATATTGATAAAGGAATAAAAGACGATCCGTCTGAAGATACAAAAGCAGAATCTGAAGACTCAGAATCAACAATATAAAAGGGATCATTATGAAGCTTATGAAAAAATGGACAAAATTTTTTTTAATAGTATTCCTTTTTATTCTGTTATTTTTAATTTTATTTTTCCAATCGCATAAAGCAGAACTTTATGCAAATTTTGGCAATTATCAATCTAAAAGAGGACATTACGAAAAAGCACAGGAATTTTTTGAAAAATCATATAATCTTGGAAATAAAGATACAAATTTTAGAAAAACCTATGTTAACTCTCTGGTAAATTCCCCTTTATCAATAGAAGCTCAGGAAAAATTAATAAAAATAGCAGAGGATGAAATAGAAGACTCTGCATCCGATTCAGCAGAATATTTTTTGCGTAATTTAAAAAAAGAGATTCATAATAAATATCCTGAAAACTATATTTTGCAAGCTTCATATAATCAAAAAATTATACACTGGGGCAAATTACCGATTACATATTGTATAAACGGCAGGCACATTCCAAAAGAGCTGACGGAAGCCGTAAATGAAGCTTTTAATACTTGGGAGCGTGCAAGTTCAGTCAGAATAAGATTTGATAAAGTATCTTTTTCAAATGCAGACATTGTAGTTACTTTTATCGGAAAGAAAATAAAAAACCCTGAAATTGGTCAAAAGTATGTAATTGCATCGACAACACCGGTTATACAAGATGATAAACTTTTAAAAATGGAAATGGAATTTAATATTTATAATTTAGAAGGTAAACTCTTTACACCGAATCAAATGTACAATACAGCTCTGCATGAAGTTTTTCACGCTCTCGGATTTATGGGGCATTCTTTTGAAGAAGATACAATAATGCATATGACTCAGGATTTAGAAACCTTTAATAATAATGAGAAAAAAGTTTTAAAAGATTCTGATAAATTAACTCTTGAATTGTTGTACAAAATTAAACCGGACATTACTAACGCTAATGAATTAAAGTACAAATATGTTCCATATCTAATCTTAGGTAACGATAAGGAAGTTAACGATGCAAAAGCTGAAGAAGCAAAAAATTATATTAAGAAAGCTCCGACAATACCTGCAGGATATATAGATTACGCTCAAACTCTTTTGATGAAGAAAAAATACAGACAGGCAATATCCTATTTAGAACGTGCACTCAGATTATCTTCTAATGAAGATACAAGTTATACGATTTTATACAACCTTGCAGTTGCTAATTATTATGACGGGAATTATGAATTAGCTCATATATATATAGATAAGGCAAAAGAACACAAGACTGAAGATGATTTAAATGTTCTTGATGCTCAAATTTATGTAAAAGAAAATGAATTAGCAAAAGCTGTAAAAATATATAATAAATTAATAAATCAAAACCCTGAAAACATAGAATATTCGATTTCTTTGGCTAATATTTATATTAATAACAAAGAATACTTAAAAGCAAGAAAAGTTCTTAAAAATTATATGGCTAAAAATCCAAAAGAAGTTGATAACAGTAAATTAAAGCCATATAAAATCTTGCTAATATTTTAAAAATATGATATTTTACATTTATGAAAGTTGATGAACTTAAACTCTCTGCAGTAATTACGCCAAAAACAACGGGATATGCCGCTGTAGCCGGTCTGGGTTTAACTGCGGCAAGCGGAATAAGCAAAAATAAAACTTTAAGAGGCAAACACAAAGTATTTGCGTGGCTGACTACTGCTATTACTGCATTACATATTGGATTGATAGAATATTTGAATCATAAATATAAGGGAAAAAAATAATGTAACAGGCAACTTTATCATTGTTTCCGTAAAGTATATAAAATTTTAAATAATAACTTTATAGAACAGCTTTTATATTAATACAGTATTGATTATGTTTATAATAACTATAGATTTATTTGTTATACTGCGCATTATTTTAACAGTTGTCAAAAAGACTTATTTCATATAACATTGAGGGAGAGAATGAGGATATGAATATGAAAGTTGTAATTCTTGCCGGTGGTCTTGGGACACGCTTGTCCGAAGAAACAAAATTAATACCGAAACCTATGGTAGAAATTGGCGGAAAGCCTATTTTGTGGCATATTATGAAAATATATTCATACTACGGCTTTAATGATTTCATTATTTTAACAGGATACAAATCACATATTATAAAAGACTATTTTGTTAATTATTATCAAAGATACTCTGATATAACAGTAGATATGATTAATAATTCAGTCGAGATTCACCGTACTCAAACCGAACCTTGGAAGGTTACAATGCTATATACCGGTGAAAATACAATGACTGGCGGGCGAATTAAAAAAGCCCAAAAATATATCGGTAATGAACCGTTTTTACTTACATACGGAGATGGCGTTTCAGATGTAAATATAACAAGTTTAATAAATGCTCACAAAAATTCAAACAAGATTGTTACAATGACAGCAGTTCAACCTTCAGGACGGTTTGGGGCATTGATTATAAAAGATGATAACATAATTACATCGTTTAAAGAAAAGCCTAAAGGTGATGAATCTTGGATAAACGGCGGATTTTTTGTTTGTGAACCTCAAGTATTTGATTATATAAATGATGATGATTCAACGATATTTGAGCGTGCTCCGTTAGAAAAACTTGCAGAAACCCAGCAATTAAATGCGTATAAGCACAGCGGTTTTTGGCGTGCTATGGACACGTTAAAAGATAAGAATGATTTAACCAGAATGTGGCAAACAGATACCGCACCATGGGCTGTTTGGAATAAGGGTATTTAGAACTGATGTTCAATAATGTATACAGAAATAAAAGAGTTTTATTAACCGGACATACCGGCTTTAAGGGAAGCTGGATGGTTTTATGGTTAAAACTTCTGGGAGCGGATGTTCTCGGATATTCTTTGGAACCGCAAACACATCCTTCTATGTTTGAAGAGTTACAGCTTTACGGACATTGCAGAAATGTTTTTGGGAATATACTGGATGAGGATTCTTTAGCTGAAGCTTTTCAGGAATTTAAACCTGATATTGTTTTTCATTTTGCAGCTCAGCCTCTTGTAAGATTATCCTACTCGGAACCGTTATTAACTTATAAAACCAATGTTATCGGAACATTAAATGTTCTTGAATGTGCAAAAAAGTGTTCTTCCGTTAAAACATTTGTAAATGTTACAACCGATAAATGCTACGAGAACAAGGAAGTTCAGCGAGGTTATGCGGAAGATGATCCGATGGGCGGATATGATATGTATTCATCCTCAAAAGGATGTGTAGAAATTATGTCCTCCTCGTACAGACGCTCATTCCTTCAAGATGAAAATACAATGTCTTTAGCGACAGCAAGAGCAGGGAATGTAATCGGCGGAGGAGATTGGGCGCAAGACAGGTTAGTTCCTGATTGTATAAGAGCAATTAGAAGCGGGAAAAATATTGAAATTAGAAATCCTCTTGCAATCCGACCTTGGCAATATGTACTTGAACCTTTATCAGGATACTTGATTTTGGGACAAAAACTTTTGGAAAACGGAAAAAAATATGCTGAAGGTTTTAATTTCGGTCCAAATAATGAGAGTGTTTTAACGGTTTCTGAGGTTGCTCAAAAGGTTTGTAATTATTACGGCGAAGGAAAAGTAATTGTCGGAGAGCAATCACCTCTCCACGAAGCAGGATTATTAATGTTAAATATAGAAAAAGCTAAAAATATCTTAGGTTGGAAACCGGTTTTCAATGCAGATGAAGCTATTAAAAGAACAGTTGATTGGTACAAATCATTTTATGAAAAAGACACTGATATGGTATCATATAGCTTGAATCAAATAGAAGAATTTGTATCTGCTGCAAAATCAAAAAACATACCTTGGAGTATCTAAAATAAATTTTTGAAAGGAAATCTCTTATGGAGCAAGAATTCCGTAATAAAGTAAAAGAAGCGGTAAAAGAATATTATGCAAATGTTTACGGCAAAAAAAAGAATTTTGACTATATTCCGCCATCCGGAAAACTTTTAGGTGAAGAAGAGTTATTAAATATGATAGATGCTTCGCTTGATATGTGGCTTACAGCAGGAAGATTCAATAAAGAATTTGAAAAAAAATTTGCGGAATATTTGGGCGTAAAATACGCTCTTACTGCTAATTCAGGTTCGAGCGCCAATCTTTTGGCAATATCTGCTCTCACATCCCATAAACTCGGAGAAAAACGCTTAAAAAAGGGGGATGAAGTTATATCCGTAGCGGCAGGATTCCCTACTACAATTAATCCTATAATACAACAAGGATTAATCCCTGTTTTTATTGACAGCCAAGTCGCGACATACGATATAGATGCTGAAAAAATCGAAGAAGCAATTACTCCAAAAACAAAAGCAATATTTTTGGCACACACACTGGGAA
>ODAI012410359.1_pt1 | contig 30001 bp, 28 predicted proteins | sample 1539321 | NCBI WGS metagenome assembly ODAI01 (sample SAMN02144231, study PRJEB22623) | gut metagenome | biome: sheep rumen | host: Ovis aries | place: New Zealand
GTACGCCCTGGTGCACGGGACACATCCCCTTTACTTCTGTCGAGTAAACCATATTATTCCCTCCTTATCAATAGCGGCTGCTTAACGCAAACCGCTTATCCATTATAACCAATCTGAGCGGATTTTGAAACAGGAATATTAAATAAACGCTACCATAACATTTTGGAATTTCATCCCCTCACCGCGTTCTTCATCTCGCGTACATACTCTCCGATATGCGGGGCGGCTTCTTTGCCGTACTTGGCGAGGAGCTTGACGATGGCCGAGCCGACTATCGCACCGTCGGAGATGCCGGCCATCTTGGCTGCCTGCTCGGGAGTCGAGATCCCGAATCCGATGGCGCAGGGCGTATCGGTATTCTCCTTTACCACCTTTACGATAGATTCTAAGTCCGTCTTGATCTCGCTGCGGGTTCCGGTTACGCCGAGACTCGATACTATATAGATGAATCCGGTCGCTTCCTTTGCGATCATAGCTATGCGGTTCTCGGAGGTGGGTGCGATCATTGAGATGAGATCGATTCCTTCCTTTTGGCAGATGGGAAGGAACTCTTCCTTCTCCTCATAGGGCAGGTCGGGGAGTATGATACCGTCTATTCCAACCTCGGCGCACTTTTTAAGGAATCTCTCCGCACCGTATGAAAATACCACATTCGCATATGTCATAAAGACCATGGGTATCGTGACATCTTTCCTGATATCGGTCACAGTCTCAAATACACGGTCGGTCGTCACTCCTCCGCTGAGTGCTCGTACATTCGCTTCCTGGATGACGGGGCCTTCTGCAGTGGGGTCCGAGAAAGGTATTCCTATCTCTATAAGGTCCGCTCCGGCGTCAGCCATAGCCTTTACCACCGCTTTGGTCGTCTCGAGATCAGGGTCTCCGCAGGTCACAAAGGGAATGAATGCTTTCCCGTTTTCAAAAGCCTTTGCAATATTACTCATGGATATCCTCCCCTCTGTATCTCGCGATAGCTGCGCAGTCCTTATCTCCGCGGCCTGAAATGGTGATGACTATTATCTTGTCCTTAGGCATATCGGGAGCGATCTTTCTCGCGTGAGCTACGGCATGTGCAGACTCTATCGCGGGGATAATCCCTTCCGTCTTTGCCAGATATTCAAATGCACAGACTGCTTCCTCATCCGTAACAGGCACATATTCCGCGCGTCCGATGTCGTGCAGATATGCGTGCTCGGGTCCTATTCCCGGATAATCCAATCCTGCGGATATCGAGTAAACGGGAGCTATCTGTCCGAATTCATCCTGGCAGAAATAGGATTTCATGCCATGGAAGATGCCGAGCTTTCCGGTTCCTATCGTTGCTGCGGTCTCGAAGGTATCTATTCCTCTTCCTGCAGCCTCGCATCCGATCAGTCTTACATCCTTATCTTCTATGAAATTATAAAAGCTTCCGATAGCATTGGATCCTCCGCCGACACATGCGATGACCGCATCGGGGAGTCTGCCTTCCTTCTCGAGCATCTGCTCTTTTATCTCCTTGGATATGACTGCCTGGAAATCACGAACGATCGTGGGGAAAGGGTGCGGTCCCATTACTGATCCGAGGCAATAGTGCGTATCGGATATCCTCGAAGTCCACTCCCTCATTGCCTCCGATACAGCATCCTTAAGGGTAGCAGTTCCTGAAGTGACAGGGATGACCTCCGCTCCGAGGAGTCTCATCCTATAGACATTGAGAGCCTGCCTCTTCGTATCCTCCTCGCCCATAAAGACTACGCACTCCATACCCATCAGGGCTGCAGCCGTCGCCGTTGCCACCCCGTGCTGACCTGCACCGGTCTCTGCGATGAGCCTTGTCTTGCCCATCTTCTTGGCAAGGAGTGCCTGTCCGAGGACATTGTTGATCTTGTGGGCGCCGGTGTGGTTGAGATCCTCTCTCTTCAGATAGATCTTTGCACCGCCAAGGTCCTTTGTCATCTTTTCTGCATAATACAACCTTGAAGGTCTGCCTGCATATTCATTGAAAAGAGTCTCGAGCTCTCTGTTAAACTCGGGATCATTCTTGTACTTATTGTATGCCTCCTCGAGCTCTATCACCGCATTCATCAGAGTCTCGGGGATGTACTGACCTCCGTGTATTCCGAATCTTCCGTTTGGATTAGTCATCTAAGCCTCCTTACCGCTTCCGCAAAAGCCTCTATCTTTGCGCTGTCCTTCTTTCCGTCAGTCTCCACTCCGCTGCTCACATCCACCGCATAGGGTTTCAGTTTCTCTATTGCTTCCTCCACATTCGAGGGATCAAGTCCTCCCGCGAGGAAATATTCTCTGTCCAATCCTTCGAGCATTCGCCAGTCAAATGTCTGTCCGCTGCCCGTCCCGGAATCTATCAGGATCATATCCGCCCTGCACTCCCTGCAGAGACTAAGCAGTTCATCGCGAACGTCATCCGATCCGTCCTTTATCTGTATCGCCTTTATGATAGGCAGTCCGCTTTCCGCGCTCAGCTTGTCTATATATGCATTATCTTCCGAACCGTGGAGCTGGATGACATCGATAGTGCCTTCTTTTGCTATCTTGCATATATTATCAATACTCTCGTCTATAAAGACTCCTACTGCTTTTATATTAGCTGATAGCAGTTTTTTTAACCTTAAAGCTCTCTCCGGTGATATATATCTGCGTCTTCCTTTAACAAAAACGAACCCCACATATTCCGGTTTTGCGACATTTACAGCCTTTATATCCTCTTCGCGCATCATACCGCATATTTTGATCTTCGTACTCATCTTATCATATCCTATAGCAGACTTTTAAACTCAGCGAGCTTTGCCTTTTTATCCTGCTGCCTCATCAGAGCTTCTCCTACGAGTACAGCATCCGCACCTCCGTCAAATGCTTTCTTTGCATCCTCCGCGGTGAGGATACCGCTCTCCGATACGAAGATCACTCCGTCCGGAACCAGATTTCTTAACTTCACGGCATTCCCCGGATCGACCGAGAAATCTTTGAGATTGCGATTGTTTACTCCGATGATCCTCGCTCCCGATCTCACCGCGCTCTTTATCTCCGCCTCGTCATGTGCTTCTACCAGAGCGGATAATCCCAGTTCCTCTGCGATCCCGAGATACTCAAAGAGCTGCTCATCCGACAGTATCGAACAAATAAGGAGTACCGCCGATGCTCCGAGTGTCTTTGCTTCGTAGATCATATACTCATCTACGGTGAAATCCTTCCTGAGGCAGGGGATCCTGACCGTCGAAGCGATCTCCTTCAGATACTCGCTTTTCCCGAGGAACCACTTGGGCTCAGTCAGCACCGATATGCAATCCGCACCGGCCGCTTCATACTCTTTGGCTATATCCGTATACGGAAAATCCGGAGCGATCAGACCCTTTGAGGGAGATGCTTTCTTGCATTCACAGATAAATGACAGTCCGGGCTTCGCGAGAGCTCTTTCAAAAGTAAACTCCCCTCGCTGTGTGTCCAGAGCCTTTTTCTTCATCTCGGAGAGAGGGGTTCTCAGCTTGGCGTCCTCCACTCTCTCTTTGGCATATTCCGCAATTTCCGTAAGGATATTCATATTATTACTCCGTAATGACCGATCAGATCTTATCGATTACTTACTTCTATGAGCTTGTCGAGCGTCTTTAACGCTGTGCCGTTATCTATTATCTCCGCTGCCAGCTTTATTCCGTCCGCTATGGAGTCAGCCTTTCCTCCTATATAGAGTGCAGCGCCTGCGTTCATAAGAGTCGCATTTCTCTTATGGCCCTTCTCTCCGGAGAGGATCGCTCTCGTAATGGCTGCATTCTCCTCGGGACTTCCACCCTTGAGGTCATCCCTGGTACATCTCTCAAATCCAAAATCCTCAGGGCTTATCACGGTTGTGCGATACCATCCATCCCTGATCTCACATACGGAGGTAGGTGCGCTTAACGAGATCTCATCGAGCTTATCCTGTCCGTATACGACCATTCCTCTCTCCACGCCCAGAGATACAAGAACTCTTGCAAGGGGCTCTACGAGATATTCGTCATATACACCGAGAAGCTGCATCTTGGGAGATCCGGGATTGGTAAGAGGTCCGAGGATATTAAATACGGTCCTAAATCCGAGCTCCTTTCTGATTGCTCCTACATACTTCATGGAAGAGTGGTACTCCTGTGCGAAGAAAAAGCACATTCCTACCTCCTTAAGGAGCTCTATACACTTCTCGGGAGTCTGGCGGATGTTTACGCCAAGTGCCTCGAGACAGTCAGCGGTTCCGCAGTTCGAAGATGCCGCGCGATTTCCGTGCTTTGCGACCTTCATTCCGCCTGCTGCCGCTATGATAGCCGAGGTCGTCGAGATGTTGAAGCTGTGAGCATTGTCTCCGCCGGTTCCTACTATCTCAAAGATATCCATTCCGGTATCGACCTTGTTAGCATGATCTCTCATAGCTGCTGCACATCCTGCGATCTCATCGGTCGTCTCGGCACGTGCACTCTTGGTTGAAAGAGCCGAGAGAAATGCCGCATTCTGGGTCGGCGTAGTCTCGCCGCTCATGATCTCATTCATTACTGCATAAGCTTCGTCGTAGCTAAGGTCCTCTTTGTTTACGATCTTTACGATTGCTTCCTTTATCATCTCTTTGCCTCCTTAATGAAATTCTCTATCATCGTCTTTCCCTCGGGTGTCATTATCGATTCGGGGTGGAACTGCACTCCGTAGATCTCTTTGTCTCTGTGCTTAACGGCCATGATCTCTCCGTCCTCGGTCTCGGCCGTTACGATCAGCTCCTCGGGCATCGTGTCGGGGTCTGCAGCCAGCGAATGATATCTTGCGACTTTGACCTTTTTCGGGAGTCCCTTGAAAAGGAGTGTATCCGTGTCGATATCGCAGACTGACTGCTTTCCGTGCATGAGCTGTTTCGCGTAGGTGATCGTTGCTCCGAATGCCTCGCATATCGCCTGATGTCCGAGACATACTCCGAAAATGGGGATCCTGCCGCCGAGTTTCTGCACTGCTTCTATAATGATACCCGCATCCGACGGTCTTCCCGGTCCGGGCGATATGATGATGCAGTCCGGTGCAAGTTCCTCTATCTCACTGACCGTCATCTCATCATTTCTGATAACGCGGATATCCGGATCTATGCTTCCTATCATCTGATATAGATTATATGAAAAGCTGTCGTAGTTATCTATCAATAATATCATTTCTTTACTCCCCCAGCTCCGATCCCTGTTCAAGCGCTCTTATTACAGCCTTTGCCTTGTTGATACATTCCTGGTATTCCTTTTCAGGTACGGAGTCGGCTACTATTCCGGCGCCGCTCCTTACAAAGACCTGTCCGTTCTTTTTATATGCGATACGGATCGCTATACAGGTGTCCATATTTCCGGAGAAATCCACATATCCGATGGCGCCTCCGTATATACCGCGTTTATCGTCCTCGAGTTCCTCTATGATCTGGCATGCCCTGATCTTGGGAGCTCCGGAGAGCGTACCTGCGGGAAGTACCGCCTCGATCGCATCGAAAGCGTCCTTGTCCTCTCGGATCACACCCCTTACGGTCGATCCGATATGCATTACATGGGAGTATCTCTCTATCGAATGAAGCTCCTCCACTTCTACGCTTCCGAATCTGCTGACTCTTCCAAGGTCATTACGACCAAGGTCTACGAGCATATTGTGCTCTGCAAGTTCCTTTTCATCTGCGAGGAGTTCCTCCTCCAGTCTCTTATCTTCCTCGTCCGTAGTCCCCCGTGGTCTCGTCCCGGCCAGGGGAAAGGTGTGAAGCACTCCGTTCTCCAGCTTGACCAGAGTCTCCGGCGATGCCCCCGCAACCTCGACATCAAGTCCTGCGAAATAGAACATGTACGGAGAAGGATTGATCGTACGGAGCACCCTGTATGTATCAAAGAGGCTTCCTTCAAAGGGTGCGCTCAGTCTGTTCGAGAGGACTATCTGGAAGATGTCACCCTCCTTTATATGGTCCTTTGCTTCCTCGACCATTCCGCAATATTTCTCTTTTGAGAACATCGGGGTGACCTCGCCTGTAAGTCGGCCTGCAGTCTGTGTATCCTTTTTGCCGTTTACGAGGAGTTCCCTGATATTTAAAAGCTCCTCTTTTGCTTTTTCATATGCCGCCTTGCCGTCATTTATCCTGTAATTGGCGATCAGGATGATCTTCTGCTTCATGTTGTCGAAGGCTATCACCTTGTCGAAGAGCATCAGGTCTACATCCTTGAAGCTTTCGCTGTCCTTTGCCTCGCACTTTATCGCAGGCTCACTGTAGTGGAGATAATCATATGAAAAATATCCGACCAGTCCGCCTGCAAAGGGAGGTATTCCATCGATCACGGGAGCCTTGTACTCCGCCATGATCTCACGAAGTTTCTCCGAAGGATTGACCGTCTTTACGGTCCTGTCCCCGATATGCATCTCTCCCCCGGTACAGGTGATCTCAAGCCTGGGGTCATAACCGAGAAAGGAAAATCTGCCCCACTTATCATCGGCTCTCGCCGACTCGAGCATAAAGCAGTGCTTCGATGCCGTCTTCAAGATCCTCATCACCTCGATAGGGGTTGTAAAATCGGAAAGGATCTCGAGTGCTACGGGAGCAACCTTGTACTCACCGCACTTTGCAATCTTTTCAATCTCTTCGTATTCGGGAAAAAATCTCATCTTTCTCCTCCGCCGTTGCCCGGTATGCATCCGGACATTTCCTTGCATAAAAAAATCCCCGACAGAAACTAATCTGTCAAGGACGAATGATTTGATCCTAATGATCCGCCACCCGCGGTGCCACCTTGTATTCACGCTATGCGTGCACTTATCGGAATACCATCATATTCCCGGCAACTGACGTATGCCCTACGTTGCAGAATACTCTGAGCTGTAGATCACTCATTTGACTGCACCCTCCGCGGCCCATTTCACATATCTGTGAGGTATCACTCTCTCAGGATACCCTGACGATCAGTTTCCCATTCGGATCTCAGCTGCCCGAACTCTCTGTAGAGGCTTCTCCGCCTTTATTTCCGCTTCAACGGTTTATTCTGATTTATTAAATTGGCAAAATACTATCACAGCATTATGGCTGTGTCAACATTCATTCTTATCTTTTTTATACGGACATTTTTAAAGAAGAAGCATTATTGGTGTATTCATCGTATAAACCCAACTCATCCACCACATAGGAAATAACATCACTGGTCGTTGTTTTGGGATTATTCCTTAAAAAGTCCAAAAGTGCGTTTTTTCTATCCTCTGATTTTCTGGCTTCATCCATCATGCTTTCCACAAAATCATAATAACTATCTGAAATATTGATTAATAAAGTCTTTAATTCTCTCATATTATTTATCTCCATACTCTTCTCGAATAAAAATGTTTATTTCGTCAAATCCGCGGTTTTCAAAGTAATACTTATATGTTTTTCCATCTAACCCGTATGACAAATGAACAGCCATACGTTTTCCTTCATATTTTCTATAATTTGTATTTATCTCCGCTCGATTTTTTTCTTTTTCTCTCCAATCAAATTCCGCTTCCTCATATCGGAAGTAAACTCCATTACCGTCTTTTCTCCTCATATCAAATTATAGCACCCCCTTTTAGCGCCTTCAATACAATACACTTTTGCAAATAACGTGAAATACTTGGGCTGATTTGCCCTTTGACGTACACAAATAATAGATTGTGCACAAATTTGTGATGAAGAATATACATCAAAAAAATATATGTGTCAAGGCAGAGCTATACAATACAAAATATGTACCATTCAGATTCAAAGATATTAAAATATAGAAAGATTCTGAGCTATAGCATTCGCTTCCTCTGCATATGCCTCTTCTAGTTCTATCGCAATATACACACCTTCATCTAGATTATATGAAACAATTCCTACATTCCAACTCTCCTCATCAGAACCATTTATCTGTGGTGAAAGATATACTCTTGTGATTGCGGTTTATATTCTTTCGTTATTCTGTACTTCGACATCATCCTTTACGGCAGTTTTATCCGCACATCCTCCAAATGAAAGAACAGCAGATAATACCAGTGCTGCAGCTATAAAACATTTCTTGGTCATCATATACCTCCCTCGATGTAAGTATTATTATCATAGCAAGTCACTTACTAAATCATAACCTCTTTTTACTCATCCAGATACATCTGAACCCTGCTACGGATAACCTCTGCCACCTCGTCCATTCCCTTTTGTCCCCGGAAATACGGCTCCGTTTCCTCTATAATTATCTGGCCGATAAGAGTATTCAATGCATTCGGGGCTTGTGCGGACTCTATCAGCGCACTCAACTCCTTGATCTGATCGTCGGAGGCGGGAAAAATCTCCACATAATCTCTGCCGACCGGCACCTTTGTCAGAGCGGTTTCACCCTGCTTTGAAGCCTCTGCTGTATCCGAACGCATCTGTACCGCATCAAATGCTTTTTTCAGGCAGGGCTTATATGCAGGGAATGCGTTTTTATAATCCGTATTTGCGTACACATATTTAAGAAATTTCCATGCTGTTTCCTTTTCTTTGCAGTTTTGCGTGATAGCATATGCTCCCGCCATCACCTCCAAATATGTTCCGCATCTGTCCTTCGACGGATAACCTACATAGGTCACTTCCTCCGCAAAAATCTCCTGATTCAAAACAAAGCTTAACGGGGAATTAAGTGTAGTCTGATAGAGAATGATCCGATCATTCCTGATGTCCTTCAGCAGTTCCGCTTCCGAAGACATATCGCTCTTTTTGGGAAATAACTCGACAAACTCCAACAGCTCCTTGTACATTTCAGTATTAAAATGTGCCTTGTCTCCTATTCTGTCGACAAATGCTCCGGACTGTCTCATCATGATCTGTCTGAAAAATTCTTCTCTGGAGATATTGGCTGTGACTTTCCCTCCGTTTGCTCTCTCAAGCCACTGTCGGCACTCAAATATATCCCATACGGTTATACCGTTCAGCTTATCCTTCTTACAAACAATGGAATCCACCCATACGGATTTGGGTATCGCATAGAGTTTATCCTTGTATCTGTAGGCATTAACGGCATTATTCAAGAAGTCATCCTCGCTTATATCCGCATCGGCATTCAAAAATCCGTTAAGCTCATAAAACATTCCCTTGTCCGTATATTCGTAGAAATCAACACCCGTTACATCTATAATATCCGGTATATTTCCCGATAAAACATCTGTCTGAAAAGCCTTACTTCCTCCATTGATATCATAATCATCATATACCTTTACCGATATATGACTGTCCGCATTCTCCCTGTTAAACTCGGAAACAAGCCTGTTAAGATCCTGGTCCTCAAGAAACACCGCTACTGTAAGACCTTCATCCGATTTATTATCGGATATTATCAGTTCCGGACTGTCATCGGTTTTCTGACCGCATGCAAACAGCACAATCGCTCCTATAAGCATAACCAACCCACATTTCAATTTTCTCTTCAATTTTGTACCTCATTAAGTAATTTGTTTATTCAATGCAGGAAATGCGGCATATAGAATTGTCTCTACCGACTTAAGCAAAAACAAACCTATCAACAATATCCTTGAATAATGAAAACACTTAAACAAATTCTTCTTGTTATTCAAAACCCATTTTAATATATGCATATTACGGTACTCTTTTCGTCCGACGATTCGGATACAGACATGCAAAAACTACAATACCTATGCACAGAATAAATGTACTTGCGAAGGAAGGATTATACTTAAAATACGATATTTCTTTTTCCATTCTTAATATTGCATACCGACTTATAACATGCCCAATCAGAAAACCCAAAACATTACCGGATAAAACAAGTATAGAATTTTCGCATCTAAGTATCGCAAGAAGTTGCTTTCTTGTCATACCGATAGCCCGAATCGTCGTGAACTCTTCTTTTCTCTCTACGATACCGCTGACACAGCAGTTGATAAAATTGATCACCGAAAGCGCTCCTATGATTCCCGCAAAACAATAACCTATAGTACGCACATAAGACCGGAAATCCTTAAGCTCCTTCCAGTATACCTTTTCCGATAAATAGCTTATTCCGGGCTCCGCTCTAAGGTATTCCTCAATGGCTGAATCCATTTTTTCAAGATATGAAATATCATCGGAATATACAAGAACCGCCTGTAGCTTCGGTTCATCCTCAAATGCTTTTATTTCATCTGTCGGTAATATGAATGTGATATCGCTGACCTTTTCACGATTAAGAGAATGCCCGATAGCATCTTTTACAACCGCCATAACCTCATACTCTTCGGTCTTAAGATTATCAAGATAAAACATTTTCTTACTTTCAGAGGTTAGATTTTTCAGATCCTGTTTTTGTACGCTGATCCTCACCTTGTCGCCGGCATGGTAAAGACTATCGCCTTCGTCGTTCAGTGCCGCAACAAAACAGTATTTTCCTGTTTCGAATTTATCCGCATCATACTTGCCTTCAAACAGGTATATCTGCGAGATATCACTCATCTCATAAAAACAAACCTCCTGATTTACCAGAATATCCGCTCCTTCTTTTATGTGCTTATCAACCTTGGATAGCGTGTTGGGATCCAAACTCAAATACGACCCGTTTTTTATTATTCCGCAGAAGCTTTCCGCATCGTCATCGTCAAGATATACCAATGTATTGTTCACTCTGTAGGCGATCACCTTTGCCTCCGTACACGAATTCTTGATATCGGAATATATATACTCCGGCAGATTCGTCTTGTCAGGCAAAACTCCCGCCTCCAATAAACTTATCGCATCTTCCTGCGTAATAACAATATCCGCGGGAAGCTGAAGTTCTCCAAGCAATCCGTGAATATCCATACTGCTGCATATATTTGATATAATAACGAAAAGCGTGATTGTGAGTGACACCGAGAGCACAAGCAGTGTGTTTTTCTTTTTCTGTATGAAAATATTCCTAAGCGCAAACATCGGCACAGAGAATCTTTGCGTATGAATAAATTTCTTTTTGTTTACTATCGTATATTTTGACAGCCTGATTGGCGTTGCTTTCCGTATTATCGAAAAGGTCTTTGCGGTTCCGATCATAAGCGCGACAAATGAAAAAACAGCTGCATATACAAAATATACAGGTCGTAATTTCAAATGACAGTCGTATATAACCCCTGCCGATTTTCCGATTGCAGGAACAATCAAAACTCCCAACATACATCCTGCCACGCATCCCGACACATACCCTGCTCCGTACTGTCTCAGCATCTGAAACATAAACAATGTCTTTAACTGCACATTTTTCATACCTATCAGCTTCAGTTGTCCGAGCTCCTGCATATTATTTGAAAGAGATATATAATATACGGAATGGATAAGAATTGCTGAACACATCACTGTCAGCAGTCCCGCTCCTATCAGTATCCAAACACTGTTTCCGGATTTATTAACTGAGTTTATGTTTTTAATAAATACCGTCTCTTCTATACCTTCATCGGAAAAGATATTTTTCACTGATTTCTCATTTATATTACTTTTAAAGGAACAGAAAACTTTGTATACAGGCTCTCCGGCAAAACTGCTGTTTTCGGATACATATATCGGATTGTCCTTAGAAAACGGATTGGCTTTGTATATTCCCGATACCAAACACTCTTTTTCAATGCTGCTTCCGTCTGTCACAAAATAAAGCTTGAACCTATCTCCGACAGAAGCTTTTTCGCCGACAAGCTCCTCCCAGCGATCCGGTACGGCAATCTCATTTTCATCCGACGGCCAATCTCCCTCCGTAATATCATTGTATGCCAGCCGGGCCGTTTCTTCGTCTGAAGCATAAATATATGAACCCTTGGAGAGATCGTCCGAGATCCTGTAGGTCCCTTCGATTCGTATTGATTTTATCTCACCGAAGAGTCCGCTGTTTTTTATCGCCTCATATTGTTCGCTGTTTGCATACGGAAAAAATCCTTCCGACATACTTCCCGTCATTTTACTTCGTTCATCGTTTATCGCACTCTTTACGGTTTCTGTCACGGAAAAAAGAATAACTGTCAGCATCGCAGCCAAAGCAATCGCGATGACAGCGGTTAGATTTCTTGTTCTGTTTTTTTTGTAAAACTTATTTGAAAGTCTCCATAAAAAACGCATACAGAATCTCCGTCGCCATTATTTTTCAGTCAACACTCCGTCCTTCATGGAAAGAACCCGATTGCAATTATCCAGAAGCTTATCATTATGAGTTATCATGATCACGGTCTGCCCCATTTCCGAGACCGCTTTTCTGAACATTTTCATTACTTCCTCTGTATTCTCCGAATCAAGGTTTCCGGTAGGTTCATCGGCAAGTATAATATCCGGGTTCGATGCGATGGCTCTCGCAAGCGCCACCCTTTGTTGCTGTCCGCCGGAAAGCGATGTGACCGGACGATCCTCCATACCGTTCAAGCCCAACTCGCACAATATACCGTTGATCTTCTCCCTGTCTTCTGTTCTGCCTCCAAGCTGGATCGGCAGGACAACATTCTCGTAAACCGAAAATACCGGGATCAGATTATAATCCTGAAATACAAAGCCTATATGATCTCTGCGAAATACAGTTGCTTTATCATCGTCCAATTCATTTATCTTTATTCCGTTGATATAGACATTCCCCTTTGTCGGCAGGTCCAAACCGCCACAAATATTTAGGAGCGTACTTTTTCCGCTGCCCGATGCTCCGATAACGGCGGCGAAATCTCCCTTTTCTATTTCAAGATTGATGTTTTTCAAGGCATCAACCGGGATTCCCGTGTCATTATAGGTTTTACTGATTCCTTCGAGTATTAAAACCTTTTCCATGCTTTTCACCTAAATATTTCTCCGCTATACACTGTATTTATCCGCTCTTTTGGACTCCCTATTCCGCGAACGACCATTTCTTTTGCTATTGTGCCTGTTATATAGGCGGCTGCTTTACTGTTTCCTCCAAAACCCTGATACTCACCATCAATATTTCTGAAAATTTCATTGTTATTTACACCCATCAAGACTACTTATCTGTTCGTCCGTTAAGATAATTCATAAAATCTCTCGCTCTGGTATGATATGATGCCTCTAAACATTGATTTTCCGTTCGATCTTCATTATCCATAGCAAGTATTTTTCTATATCGATCTCGCGTTTTTTCACAATATTTTTCAAGATAGAATACTGCATCCTCTCTTTTTTCAATCTCTTCAATCCCGTTATAATACTGAGATATCCACTTTATTCCGTTTTCGAATGTATCAAATGCATAAACATCGCTAAATAGCGGATATGTTATGACAGTCTCTACAAGAGCCTCTGTGGTCATCTTCTCTAAAATCTCTTTGGGAATATTAGACACTTCTCTTCTCTCGATAACCGATGGTAGTCTATCCCATTCTTCAGAACCCGGTTTAACCGGGTATTCATATGGTGTATCAATATTCCTCTCACTCTTGCTAGTATAATCTTCATTTTTCCACCCAGAAGCAACTAACGTACTCGGTATAAGAAGAATGACTATTATTGCTGATAGGATTCTATTTTTATTTATTCGTATCATTTTGTTCTATAATTCCCAATCAACAGTCTGATGATTATATAGCATGCGGCTCACAGGCCGCATGCTTAAATAATGTCTGACTCGTTTAATTTTCTATAATATCTATTACGATTTCAAGTACTGGTTTACTGATTACGCTTCCAATACGCAATTGTCGACGTCGTACTATCTATATAACAACGACAGAAAATTACAATTAATAGAGAGACATTTCAATCGATTTCAATGCTCTCTGCTATAATGCTGAGATCCTCCTCAAATCCCTCTACCAGTTCTATCCCAATATATACTCCCTCATCCAGATCATATGAAACAATTCCTGCGTTCCAACTCTCCTCATCAGAACCATTTATCTGTGGTGAAAGATATACCCTTGTGATTGCGGTTTCTGTTCTTTCTGTCGACTTTACGACCGTATAATCATCTCGTATCTCAAAATGATAATTATTTCCAATCGCTATCTGATTATATATATACATCGGAGTGAGAGTCTCTCCTTGGGCATCATCGGGAATAATGTTGTATCCGACGCTGCCAATTTTTACTCTATTCTCATCATAAATTTGATAAATAGAATATAGTCCAAAATAAATATGTTTTTCGTCCCCGGGTTCTACGTTAGATACACTCCATCCTTCCGGAAGCACCATTGAAACACAAAACGAATTCCTCTCTAGAATGGCTGCATTATAGTCGTATACTTCATCCATTCCGGAGGGAAATATTATTTTTGTTACTCCATCCTCTACTGTTACCCTATCTCTGGATTCATTGTTTTCTTCTAATCTTATATTATTACAATTTGGTTCTACTGCATCCCCCGTTACGATGGTTTTATCTGAACATCCACTGAATATGAGAATCATTATAAATATAATTAGAACTCTTTTCACCATATTATTCTTCATTACTAAACCTCTCGATTCATCAACTATTCTTTTATCAAATTTTAGAGGGCGGCTTTACCCCTCTAAAATAAATAACGCACATACCCCCCCACTTTGTTACAAAACTATCAAAAAAATTTTGGACCACATAATAATGCAGTCCAAAATATCTATCACATTATATATAACGAATGACAGCCCTGTTTTGTTACAGCGCTATCTCTTTTTTTCTGTGCTGTCAAAAATCATGTATATTGCATCCTCGTCCAGATTTGTACATGTAAGCTTTATAACGTATTTCCCAATCTCCATATATGCCATTTGGGTTCCCTGTTTATATTTATATAGCGTATATGTATGACTTCTCGTTGACACTTCCTTACACTCTTCATATTCAGTATCAAGTATTATTTTAGTGCTATTACTGATCATAGTTTGCTCCCATATAAAAGAGTTCTCTTTTGAATCCTTATACACGGCAAACAAAGCATTCGAGCTTTCTACATTCTCAATCATCTCATATCCGGCCGGAATCTGTCCCGGATAAATATACTCAATCTCCGCTGATTCTTCTTCCACTTCGAATGAATATTCAACGGAATCCGATGTATACATTTTTATTGTCTCAAATATCTTCTCTCTAAATGCAGTAACAGACATTGTTACGGTAAAAGCTCCCAACAGCAGTAATGCTAAACATGCCGTAACTCGTCCTAAATAAATGAATATTCTGCTTTCCTGCCTTTTTACCTTTCGCTCGATACGATCAATTTTCTTTTCAAAATCCGACGAAAAATCATATTCGAAATTCACCTCGTCGCCCTGAGGGATCACAGATTCTTCCACTATTTCTGGAATCACCTCATACAACATTTCATCGGTAATCGTCTTATCTTTCATTCGTTTCACCCCCGGATATCAACTCCTGCAAAAACTGCTTGGCTCTCGATACCCTTTGTCTAACTGTTCCCTCATGCAGATTCAAGGCTTTCGCAATTTCATGATATTCCAATCCGCATGAATACTTTAAGACAAGTGCCTCTTTGTATATCTCCGGAAGTCGGCTAAATGCTTCTTTTATTTCCTGCCGAATTCCTCCAGGATCATCATATACTGCCCTGTCTGCCTTCTCTATCTCTTCCACACTCATCTCGGCATTATACATCACTCGTCTTCTTCGATAGATATCTATTGCAGAATTCCTAGTTATCGTAGTTATAAAGTGCTTCGTTCTTTGGGAATCCACATCCTTTATCTTATCAAGATTACTAGCGATCTTCGCAAATGCGTTCTGAACAGCATCTTCTGACAGATAGGAGTCGTTAAGTATCTCAAAAGCGATTTTCATCATGAGGTATTTATATTTCTTGTACAACTGTTCAAACAGTTCGCTTTTATATTTTTTCTTCCGGTTTCTCATCTCGTCGTAGTACTCTACATGTCGTTTTATTACTCTATACTAAATAACGAAAAAAAGAAGAATTTGTTACATAAGAATATTTTAGAGCATTAAGAATATTATCCCACCAGATCCTTCACGACCTCCGATGCTATCACGAGTCCTGCTGCCCCGGGTACGAATGCGATGCTGGCTGTGAGTGGCTTGCCTCCTTCATTACGCCTGGATGGATCAGCCGGGATCGGCTGCTCTTCGGAGTAGACGACCTTTACATCCTTTATCCCGCGGTCCTTCAGCTCACGACGCATCACCTTCGCAAGCGGACAGACCTGTGTCTTGGAGATATCGGCAGCTCTGAACTTTGACGGATCGAGCTTATTACCCGCTCCCATCGCACTGATCACCGGTACTCCCGCCTGCTTTGCCCGGGTTATTATCTCGATCTTAGCAGTCACGGTATCCACGGCATCTACCACATAATCGTACTCGGAGAAATCGAATTCGTCCGCGGTCTCCGGCAGATAAAAGCATACTCTGGCATTTACCTGTACATCGGGATTGATATCGAGCATACGCTCTTTCATGACATCGACCTTATTGCGGCCTATCGTCGAACGGAGCGCTATGATCTGGCGATTCAGATTGGTGATATCGACAGTATCCTTGTCGATGATATCAAGCTTTCCGACTCCGCTTCTGACCAGAGCTTCGCAGACATATCCACCGACACCGCCGACGCCGAATACTGCAACATGAGACGAGGCAAGTTTTTTAACCGCCTCGTCTCCTATGAGAAGTTTTGTTCTTGAGAGATATTCTTCAGACATTACAGTGCGTTCTTCTTGATAAACTCGATCAGCTCATCCACCTGAGTAAATGCGAGTGCTACGACAGTATCCGCTGCTCCGTAATAGATAGCAATGCGTCCTGTCTCCGCATCCGTAAGTGTTGCGCAGGGGAAAGTTACATTGGGAACATCTCCTACACACTCATAGTCCGTAGTCGGATGGAAGATGTAAGGCTTGCAGCGATACTTGACCTTCCAGGGCTCGTTCTCATCGAGGATCGCTGCACCCATTGAGTAGATCATACCGTTACAGGTAGTTCCTACGCCGTGGAAGATAAGTAACCATCCCTCTTTGGTAAGGATGGGGATAGGACCGGCACCAAGTTTGGTCCATGCCCAGCCCTGTGCCTGCATTACGTATCTGTGATATCCCCAGTGCTCCATATCGGGGCTCTGGCTGAGGAACATATCTCCGAAGGGGGTATGTCCGTTGTCACTGGGACGGGAAAGCATTACGAACTTTCCGCCTATCTTCTTGGGGAAGAGCACTCCGTTTCTGTTAAAAGGAAGGAATGCATTCTCCAGCTGATAGAATTTTTTGAAATCAAATGAGTATGCCACTCCTATGGTCGGACCATGGAAAGAATTGCACCATGTCACATAGTATCTGTCCTCTATAAAGCAGACTCTCGGATCGTATCCGCATGCAACACCGCACTGCTTGTCATCCTTGTCATAGAGAGGAAGAGGCTCGTGCTCTATATCCCAATTGATCGCATCCTTACTCTTTGCGAGGAAAAGATGCTGCTCCATCGCGGTATTGTCGCTTCTGAATATTCCGACAAAAGCTCCGTCCTTTGCGACTACCGCACTGTTGAATATACTGTTTGCTCCCGGTATCTGATCCCTCTTTACGATGGGATTCCCGCTGAATCTCCAAACGATGTCATTACATCCGGCCGGTCTGTCCTCCCAAGGGATATTGGGAAGGTTCTCTCCTATTATCGTTGCCATATTGTTCCTCCTTTATACTTTTTCTTCCGCCTCTTTCATTAATACGGGCGATGATATCAGATCATATATGAGAGTGCTCTTTTTCTTCTCTTCCAGATTCTCCCAATCCATCAGACAGTCATGGCGAAGTGTCATGGGTGCTTTCTTATCACCGTACGACCATCCTCTGCTTGCAAAGAAATAATCCCATCTCCTGTGTTCCGTCCGTGCATTTCTTACCAGACTCGGATATTTGTATTCTCCGCCTTCTTTACTCATCAGATGCTCAGACCAGACAAGATCCTTGTCCTTTCCTTCACTTGAGATGAGGGACCTCTCGTTTCGAAATCTCTTCATCTCATCATCCTGATTTATAAAGATATCTTTCTTTACTATGCGATGGAAGTAGAGTGCTCTGTTGGATTCTCTCTTGTAATACTCAAGCTTGTTCCACTTCTTGTCCCTCTTCTCCTCGTCGGGCAGAGTCACTTTGCCGCTCTCGTATACCATCATATCGTTCATCGCGTCATAGACCGCATTATACATTCTTATAGCGCGCTCTTCATCATCCCTAATGATATCGTCTATCTTCAGATACTCCTCGCTCTCACCCATCAGGAACAGCTCGCTTCCGAATGAGAAATCTCCGAGGAAATCCTTCATATCCTTTGTCCTGGGCAGCTTGACCGCTGTAGGTACCTTTCCCCCGCCGATGAGTTCAAATCTTTCGATCAGAGAGATAAAGTGTATATTCTCATCCGCATTCTGTCCGCAGAGAACCAGGTATGTATATCTTCCTCCCTTTGCAGGCTGCTGAAGAGTACGGATGACCTCTGCTGCCTCCTCTGATGAGAGATCGCATTCATTAAATCTGATGAGAAGTTCTCCGTCGGCGTCCGGAGTGCAAAGCGAAAATCCCTCTTCGGTCTTCTTTAAATACTCACCCATGAATCTGATCGCAAATCTCTTCCTCATGGATTCGAGACCGCTTCCGACCACATCAAGGATGATCTTATTATTCGATGTGAACACTCCCTGATTCATTGCCTGAAGGATTACTTCATCGGAGAGTCTGTCAGATCCTACTATCAATACATGGACATCCTTCTTTTCATCATTCTCAAGACCCTTATGAAGAGGGAGCTTTTCAAACAGATCCTCTGCCTGAGTTCGCTTCAGATCAAAGATGTGTATATCCATGTGAGTGTCATCCTCGCCGGAAGCCTTCATCTCTTCCTTTCTCTGCGCGAGCTTCCTGTCAAAATAATTCCTCAGCATCCATCCGGATTCGAAATCATCATTCATCACATACATATGGATCGTCTTTTGCTTACATACGGATGTGCTCATCACGGTCATGTAGTTCTGCATATTGCGCGCATTGGATCCGTCGAGGAATATGATGTGCGTGATTTTCTTAAGTCTAAGAAATCTTTCCAGGTTATCAATATTCTTTTTGTCTTCCTTATCATCTCCGGAGAGTTCTCCGTATCTGACGGAAACTCTGTTATCATAGAGTTCCCTCTCCTCCTCATCCGAGAGCATTCGATCGGTCCAGAGATAGAGCTTGCCTTTCTCGCATTCACTAAGGAGAAGCTTCCTGGAGCTTTCGTTATATCCTATGACAAGTATTCTCTTTTTCTTAAGCGTGATATCCGAAAACAGATGTGTGAAACTGTCGATAACACTGAAAACTACAAGTATGTCGATGAAGGGCGCCGCTGCCATAGCGATGACAGAGAGCGACATCAGGATTATTCCGGGTGTGGTAAGGGTCCCGAGAAACTCCGCATCTGCAACGATATCCGATATCGTCAGGACCGGATTAAAGAGAAGCGCCTCGGCACTGTTCTGAAAAGTCATCCCGGCACAGAAAGCATAGTCTCCCGGGAAAAGGTAAATATAATACTGCCAACTCCCCGCAAATATAAGTATAAATGCGGTGATCAGCAGTATTCCGATTATTCTTGTTCTCTTATCAGATTTTCCGCTCATTCAGTCTCTGTGTCCGATCTGTCAATGTAACATCTCAAAGCTTCTGAGGCTTCCCCATCCGCCGCCTTTGAATGTAAGGATGAGCGAGTGGACTCCGTCAGGTATATCGACTTCTCCCTCAAATGCAGTCCAGATATTTGATCCGATGACACTTACCTTTCCGACCGGATCTCCCTCAAAATCCGTGCGGACCTCGAAGTCACCGTTTATATATCCCTTAGTGTATATCTTAAGCTTCTTTACTCCATGGCAGTCGAAATCCCTGTACCCAATGACGCTGCCGTTCCTGATATTTGCAACATAGCCGGTGCACTTATCTCCGTTCGCACCGTCCTGAGTCACCATCGTGACTTTACGATTGTCCTCATATGTGAATCTGTCCCCGCCTCGATCGCTGTTGAATATATAGCATGCGATATACGAAGGATATTCTCCCATATCGGAAAGGGGACCTCCGTTTAATCCGCAGGAAGTGATCTCAGCCTGTTCTATGCTTCCGTCTTCATGAAATGTCAGTTTCTCGGCACAGCCCTGTCTGGAGAACCAGGTTCCGTTAGTATGTCTGTGATAGAAGATATACCAGTCATCGCCGATCTTCTCCATGCTTCCGTGATTATTGAGTCCCCATGCAGTCACGGATTTGCCGGAATACTTATAGCTGCTTATACCGAGATCATTGTTACTTACTATGACTCCGCCGTATTTATAAGGTCCGCGGGGCTTGTCGGAAGTCGCATAGCATAGCTCATGATGCTGCTCCGAGGAATATATGAAATAGTAGATGCCGTTTCTCTTTCTGATAGAGGGCGCTTCAAAGAATGCGTGATCCTCATATCCGGTTCCTTTACAGTTTGCACTTCCGGGTACGACAAATACAGGTGCTTCCTTTACGGTGAGCATATCCTTGTCCAGCACGATGAGCATGGCACCGTGTCTGCTTCTGTCCCCGTTGTAGCAAAATCCCGTAAAGAGGAATGTCTCATCTCCTTCGGTGAGAACGCCCGGATCGAACTGCGGCTCATCACCCTCTCTGTTTCCGAGGAGAGTTCCGTCTTCATAATGAATATATCCGTAGAACTCATACCTGCCCGCGGGTTCGTCACATACGGCAACCGCTACATTGCACATCTTATCGAGTACATAGAACAGGTAATATCTGCCATCCGGACCAACCGTTACATCGGGAGCATAGAGACACATATGTCCGTCTTTATTGTTGGGATCCGCTGTCTTGGGATAGATTACTCCCTCATATCTCCAATCAGAGAGATCATCGACCGGAGCCGACCAGCATACATAGTCTCCAAGGCAGAAAGTTATCCCACCGAACTTATCGTGCGATCCGTATACATATACCCTGTCACCAAAAGTATACGGTTCTCCGTCGGGGATGTATTCCCATGAAGGGAGATACGGATTGTAAGCCTGTCTGGGTCTTCTTTTTCTGCTGACATCAATAATGATGCCCGACTTCTCGAGCTTTTCAAAATTGTTCATTTATTCACCTCTGACCGATGATCTGCTGCTTATGCAGGCTGTATCTGAACAAAATAATCCGTGAGCTGATCGATAGGGATGGGCTTTGAATACTTATATCCCTGAAGATACTTTGCGCACATCCTTCCGCATCTGTTTTCGTCGTCCTCATTCTCTACGCCTTCATAGAGTACGGAATAGTTCATATCACTGAACATATGCGCAAGATACGAAACCATGGTCTCGGACTTGATATCCGCGGCGCTGGCTATGACGAGCGATCTGTCGAACTTTATAATGTCAAACGGAAGCTCCATTATCCTCTCAAAATTGGAGTAACCCGTGCCGAAATCATCGAGATATACTCTCATGCCCATCTCTCTGAGCTCGCTTATCCTTTCCTTTACGAGATCGAAATCTTTCTCGTTCTGACTCTCGGTTATCTCAAGCGCAATCTTTTCAAAGGGTACATTATGCTCTCTGACTATCTTGCTGACATTGGCACAGAAATCCTTCTCTCTGACATCCTGCATAGAGATATTGACCGAGACGCGCTTAACCACATAACCGCCCTTCAGGAGTTTCTTAACCTCCGCACAGGTCTTCGAAAGAATGATAAGGCTCATTACCGAGATGAAATGATGCTTCTCTGCTATGGGGATGAACTGATCCGGATAGACCATACCCGTCTTGGGAAGCCTTAATCTCATCAGTGCTTCCGCAGTATCAAAGACTTCCTCGTTTACATTATATACAGGCTGACAGAATACCTCAATCCTCGGGTCGTTGAGATCTTTCTTTTCATGAATATCTGCGAGCTCATTGATTATATATTTATGCTTATTATAATTCTCTACATCCTGTGAATTGACAAATATGACACTGTTGTCAGGACTCTTCTCCTCAACATACTGGATGAGACCGATATAATCATTCTGCTCATGTACATCCTTGGATGTCTTTACTATCGTGACCTTGTGATCCAGACGGAAATGCTCATGCTCAATATCAAACTGTGCCAGCATCTTCTGGACCGTTTCATCGTAATTCTTTATCTTATCGATATCGATGGCCAGCATGATCCTTCCGCTGGTTACCTGGAACAGAACCGCTTTCTTAAAGAAATAAGTGGTAAATCTGCGGATCGTGTTCTGAAGCTGTATAGGATACCTCTTGCCGCTCGCTTCATATTCCATAAGGAGGAGACTCATGAGGAGCATCTCCTTGCCGTCTTTCTGATGCGCTGCCACATGATCCTCGAAGGATGCCGCACTTACCGCACCTATGCTCGAATCATAAGGGTTGGAATGCATCAGATAGAGGAGCGCAACAGTAGGGAAGATAAATGAAGCTATCGTAAAGGATGTCTGATTACATAATCCCTGAACGATCAGGATCAAAAAGGAGATTGCAGTATTGGCAAGTACTCCCACAACGACTCTCTTGTACACTCTCTGCCGGTATCTGAGGATCATCACTGTGATCATTATGACAAAAAATGCGTATCCTGCCGGGAACCAGTTGATGCCTTTGTGAACCTCATGGTTTTTGTCGATGTAGAACTGGTACTTGAATGCTATACCGAGTATCTCATTTATCGCCACAAAGGAAAATACGGATGTGGCGATCGTCTCATATCGGGTCCTCGTCTCATCACTTATACTGAGGATTTCTCCCGCATAGAATATATAAGTAAGAAGTGCTCCGAAAAGAGCTATGTGATATATGACTCTGGGTATGTAGATCGCGTGCGCAGGCATGGTCTGCACCAGACTCAATGTAGTATGATACGCAAGATCTCCAAGTGCCGCAATAAGCAGACATACCACCGTATTGCGGTACAGATTGTAACTCCTCGTCCTGCTGATATATGCTACATTCGTTAACAGGAATATAGCCATACACATCGTTATCGTTATGATGTCGCCGACCGGTGAGTAATTATTGAATTGGCCGATGGTATTTCCCAAAACCTGTTCTTCTGCCATGCCCATATAATTTATGCCTTATCCCCCAGAAGTCCTTTGATCTCCAAATAAAACTTTGATGCGGGAAATCCCATTACATTATAGAAATCCCCATTTATTCCTTTGATATACTTAGCTGCCTTCCCCTGAATACCATAAGCGCCGGCTTTGTCCTTCGGCTCACCGGTTGAAACGTATTCCTTTATCTCCGCTTCGGACATCGGATAAAACGACACCTTCGTCACATCGTGAAAGGAGTACTTCCCGCACCGTCCGCCTTTATCCATGAAGAAAAGAGTTACTCCTGTGTATACTTCATGAGTTCTGCCCTGTAGCTGAAGCAGCATTCTGACTGCGTCTTCTTCGTCTGCAGGCTTTCCGAGTACATCTCCGTCACATACGACAATAGTGTCAGATCCAATCACCATGATGTCCTGAGGTGATGTTATGTCGGGATGCGCCAGATTATATGTCTTTATCGCCGCAGTAACGGACTCTGCTTTAAGGGAAGATAATGCTTCACAGAGCTTGGATGGATCTTTCTCGGTAATAACACTCTCGTCCTCATCCGAGGGCCAGACTTCAAATTCCAGATCCAGCTGCTCTAATATCTCTTTCCTTCTCGGCGATCCGGATGCCAAAACGATCCGGTAGTCTTTTAAAAAATCCATATGAAAAATATGTCCGGATTATTTAAGTGCCGCTTCGTAATTGGCTGCAACCTTATCCCAATCAAGTACTTCGAAAAATGTCTTGATGTAATCCGCACGAAGATTCTTAAATTTCAGATAGTATGCATGCTCCCACACATCCAGTGCCAGTATGGGAATATTTCCCGTACCCAGGCTGATGGGATTGTCCTGATTTCCGCTGTTTGATACTTCGAGATCTCCGGAAGGAGTGACGGAAAGCCAAGCCCATCCCGAGCCGAACTGTCCTGCAGCAAGTGCGGAGAGTTTCTCAATGAGTGCCTGTGTGCTTCCGTATTTCCCGGTTATCTTCTCCGCCAGCTTGCCCGAAGGCTCCTTAGCGGGATTGGGTGAAAGCGTGCTGAAATAGAGATTGTGATTATAGAATCCGCCGCCGTTATTTCTGATCGCATTACGATCGGCGGGATCGCTTATCCTGTCAAGATTGGCGAGTATACTTACGACATCCGTGTCAGTTACTCCGGCTTTTTCAAGCGCTTTGTTGAAATTCGCCGTATAGGTCGCATGGTGCTTTCCGTAATGAGTCTCCATCGTGAGCGTATCGATATGGGGTTCAAGTGCGTCAAATGAATAATCGAGCTTAACCTGTTCAAACATATCCTGCCTCCTTGCCGGGCACCATGCCCAATATATTATTATGTTTCCTTATCAGGTGATCAGATCTTTCATAGATACCTTGTGGATGCCGAACTTAACGGTCAGATATCCTCCGTAGTTTCCTATTCCGTGAAGTTCGATATAAGCATTTCCTACATCGGTATTGGTCCTGTATCCGATGATCTCGTAATCGCTCTTGCCGAGAGTCTCCTTACCAAGCTTTACTACCATATCATCCTTGGTGGGCTCGATAGGTACTCCGATATATGCTCTGTCGGAGATCTTGACCTGCGCTGCTTCTATATTGCCTGTGACATAACGGAAGACGACATTCTTGCTTCCGAAGTACTTATTCTTACCGGTGACAGTGCACTCTATCTCGGTGCCTACAGGGATGATATCAAGGGGATCGACCACATCTCCCTGCGTTCTCGAGACAAACATCGTCTCCTTTTTCTTCTTTCCGAGATACTGCTGAACCTCGACATCCTTGGCGTATCTATATTCACCGGGAGCCTCATAATCAGAGGACTTGAGGGTCTGACCTGTGGATGCGATCAGCTGCATCGAAGGCTTGCAGATACCCGGCTTATTCCTGTAGATGATGTCTCTTATCCTTATATCTACGGATTCGATTCCCATTCCGTATACAAGAGAAGGTGCCTGGTAATCCTCGGGAGATATCGTCTGTGCAGGGCCCTCGGATCTGGCGGGACCGTCCTTCTTACCACCGTGAATGCCGTTCATTGCTTCCTCGGATTCGTTCAGCATCTCATCCAGAGCTGCTTTCTTGGCCTGCTCAAGCTTCCAGAGGACTTCCGTCTCACTGCCCTCTCTTAAGTCAGGGCGGAATATCTTGAAGAATACATCCTTGTTGCCGACATAGTTCTTCTTTCCGGCAATATGGATCACTGCTGTTCCTACTTTGACATTCTTCTTGTACTTAATGGTATAGTCAATGCCCTCTCTGAGCATTACTTTGGTATTGTAGATATGAAGATCCGGGAATGTTATCGGCTTGCCCGTGCACTCCTGGTCGGATACTCCGGTCATCCAGATACCCATCGGGATATCCTCGACGCTGACGAAGCCCATCTTAAGGACATCTCTCATGGTGATGTCGCCCCAGTCCAGACTACCGTCTATTACGGTGTAAGTAAGCTTCATTACCTCACTGTCCATATAATGAGGCTTCACCGCTATTGCATAGAGTGTGCCGCTTTCAAGGAGTCTTATCGCGTCGAGATACTTCTTACCGGTCCTCTTGGTGACAAACTCCCCTATCTCGGGATCGGTCGTATAGTATATCTCCGCTCCGTTGGTAGCGGTGGTAAGACTAAGCTTGGCACCGTAGGGAACCAGTGCACCCTCTCTGATACTCGGCTTCGGAGTCTCGGCGGAGTACTTCCACTCCCACTTTCCGTAGAGCACGATATCTCCGAGGAAATCAACCTTTGTCTCCTCGGTTACCTTCTTGCCCTCGGCTGTGAACCAGCCGACAAAGGTATCTCCGGGAAGTGACATCTCGGGGAGCATTCCGAAAGGCTCTCCGTATTTTACTTTCAGATTGTCAGGGGTCTGCTCGATGCCACTCTCAAATGAAACGGTAAACTGCTTCGGATCCCAGACTGCATATACAGTGAGACTCTCCGCCTTTTTTACGGTCATGTCTCCGTTGATCTCGTTTCCGTTCTCATCAGCCCATCCGGCAAATTCATATCCCTCGAGTGTTGCCTCGGGAAGAGTACCGAAAATCCTCTCAAAGACTATGGGCTTGCTCTCTATATCACACTTTCCGGCGCCGGGATTGAATGTCAATGTAAGCGAAGAAGTCTGATACTTCGCATAGATCATCTGATCCTTGGGCTCGGGAAGCGTATCGTCCTCCGATACCTTGGTACCTCCGACTCTGGTCGTATACCATCCGAGGAATTCATGTCCTTCAAGCTCAGGGATAGGAAGCTCTCCGTATCTGGTACCGTCGTTTAAGAGCTCGATATACTCGGGAGTTACCGTTCCGGCTCCGGCATTAAAGTACAGCTTGTAAGGTTTTAACTTCCACTTAACGTAGAGATTTGACTCGGTGGGAATATCGTAAATGGTCTCGGGAGTAACAAGTTTGGTACGCGCAGTATCTCTGTACCATCCCTCGACCTCATATCCTTCTTTCTTGAATTCGGGGAATTTGCCGTAAGGCTTTCCGAATGTGACGACTACTTCTTTGGACTCAGGCTCTCCGTCCTCCGCGGTAAATGTTACGATAAATCTGGAAGCATCCCATCTCGCATAGAGTGTGTGATCCTCGTAAAGAGTGACAACTGTGTCAGCCAAGATACGGACGGGCTCGTTCTTTTCCTCTCCCTCGGCAGATGCTTCGCTTTCTGCTTCAGAATTTTTCTCTTTGGCTTCTTTTTCTTCCTCCGTGAACTTGTCGTAATCCGAAGTGTACCATCCGAGGAAAGTCATACCTTCCTTTTCGGGGGAGGGAAGCTCTCCATATGGAGCATTATATGAGACTTCTTTGTCGGGAACCTGAATGTCGACTCCGCAGGTATTGAAATGCACGGTATATGTGCACTCCTTCCATCCTGCATAGAGAGTAAGATCTTCGATAGAAACTACTTTTTCGTCGGGGGTATATTTGATACCGCCGGTCTCCTCGGTCATCCATCCGGTAAATTCATAACCGGGACGGACAGGAGTGGGCATACCTGCATAGGTACCCTGATACTCAACGGTCATCTCTTCTTTATCGATCTGTCCTCCGCAGGGAACAAAATGAACTTTTCCTTCTCCTGCTTTCCATTTAGCGAATACTGTATGATCGGCTGCTATGGTGACACATGTGTCGGATTTAACTTCCGCTTCGGGTCTCCCGGATTCAGCATCTGCCTCTGTAAACCATCCGAGGAATTCAAATCCTTCCTTTTCCGGCACGGGAAGATCACCGTACGGTGCTTCGACCCATACGCTTCTCTCGGTTTCCCCTTCAAAGGAACCGCCTTTGGCATCGATCTTTACTTTGTACTCTTCACCCAACCAATGGGCATAAATGGTGAGAGTGGTGGTTGTAGGAACAGGCGTATCGGGAGTTATCTCGTTTCCGCCTTCAGCAGAATCAAACCACCCCGAGAATGTGAATCCATCTCTCGTAGGTACGGGCAGATCACCATACTTTCCGCCCAGCATCAGACTTTTTACCTGAGGGAAAACCTGCCCTCCGTTCGGATCAAATGTAAGCATAGTTTCTGCAGCCTCTTTTCTCTGCGAAGATTTGTAAATTATAGCATATTTTCCGCGTATAGTACATATTTTGATTGAAAATAGTCCACTTCACGCATATAATAGAAGAACAAAAATTGGGAGGAATATTATGATAGACATTAAATTTCTGCGTGAGAATCCTGAGATAGTCAAGGAGAATATCCGAAAGAAGTTCCAGGATGAGAAAATAGAACTTGTAGACCAGGTCATCGAGCTTGATGCCAAGAGTCGTAAGGCCAAGCAGGAAGGCGACGATCTGCGCAACCTCAGAAATAAGATCTCCAAGGAGATAGGTCAGCTCATGGCACAGGGAAAGAAGGAGGAAGCCGAAGCCAAGAAAGCCGAAGTATCCGCCAATTCCGCTCGCCTTGAAGAGCTTCAGAAGCTCGAGCAGGAATACTCGGAGCAGGTCACCAAGATAATGATGGTGATTCCCAATATAATCGACCCTTCCGTTCCCATCGGAAAGGATGATTCGGAAAATGTCGAGATCGAGAAGTTCGGTGAGCCCGCAGTTCCCGATTTTGAAGTACCCTATCATGCGGATATCCTCGAAAGGATCGGCGGTCTCGATAAAGATGCTGCCGGCAGGACCAGCGGCAACGGATTCTACTACCTCATCGGAGATGCAGCCAGACTTCATTCCGCAATGCTCAGCTATGCCCGCGATTTTATGATAGACAAGGGATTTACCTATTGTATCCCTCCTTTTATGATCCGCAGCAATGTCGTCACCGGCGTTATGAGCTTCAAAGAAATGGAAGCCATGATGTACAAGATCGAGGGTGAGGACCTCTATCTCATAGGTACCAGCGAGCATTCCATGATCGGACGCTTCCAGGGTGAAATGGTAGATGAAACAAAGCTCCCCATCTGCATGACTTCGTATTCGCCCTGCTTTAGAAAGGAAGTAGGTTCACACGGTATCGAGGAGCGCGGCGTGTACAGAGTACATCAGTTTGAGAAACAGGAGATGGTCGTTCTCTGCAAGCCCGAGGAATCCATGGACTGGTATAACAAGATGTGGTCATACACTGTAGAGTTCTTCCGTTCGCTCGATGTTCCCGTCAGAACACTCGAGTGCTGCAGCGGAGATCTCGCAGACCTCAAGGTTAAGTCCTGTGACGTCGAGGCATGGAGCCCCAGACAGAAGAAATATTTCGAGGTTGGTTCCTGCTCGACCTTGAGCGATGCACAGGCAAGACGTCTCGGTATCCGCACCAAGGGAGCAAACGGAACATATTTCGTTCATACCCTCAACAATACCGTACTTGCAACACCCCGCGGACTTATAGCGGTACTTGAAAATAATGTTAATGAAGACGGCAGCATAAATGTCCCTGAAGCACTCAGACCTTACATGGGCGGCAAGGACAAGATCATGCCGGTTAAGTGATCGGATAAATGCATAGATTTTTACGATCGATCGGATTCGGGAATCTGACCCGCGAGCAGGCCAAGCAGCTGGTATACGATACTGTGGGAAAGGCCGACCGCCGCGGATACACAATAGATTCCGACGAAGTGATGATCGCCGAATTTACAAGAGAATATGGAGACAATATCGGAATATGCGTCTCCGGTACTTTTGATGATCAGGATACCTTCCATCCGGATTACTATTATCCGTACCTTAGAGGACAGGGCGTTACCAGCTACGAGGATGTTACTGTAGAGCGACATGCAGCAGGGGACTCCTATGCCGGAGTAGTCGACGACCTGAGGGTTGGTATCTCTCTTGTATTCTATCTTCAGAACAAGATCCCCTATGTGAAAGCACTCTCCGCGGGACAGCTTCCCCTACGCGGAACATCGCTCACTCTTTCGGCTCTTTCGACCGGCGGAAATATCATCCTTCCGCTGCTCAAGGCTCCGGATGATGTTGAGCGCTTAAAAAAGGACGCCTCCAGACGCGTTAAACTGATGAATGATGCCAGAGGCGGTGATGAGACAGCGATAGAGACTCTCACTCTCGAAGATATGGATCTGTATGCCGAAGTGACGAAACGCATGCACGATGAGGATGTCTTCAGCCTTGTCGATACGACCCTTATGCCCTACGGAGTTGAGTGCGATCAGTATATGATAGTCGGTGAGATCACGGAGATCCGAAAGGTTGATAATCATATCACGGGAGAGGAAGTATATATACTCTCCGTGCTGGTCAATGATTTGACTTTTGATGTTGCTATCAATATAATGGATTTGGTCGGCGAGCCGCTTGTCGGGCGCAGATTCAAAGGGGCAATATGGCTGCAAGGCCGGATCAATTTCCCCGAGACCGCCATCTAAAGAGCGGAAATTTGATAAATGTCCACGTAGCTCAGCAGGATAGAGCGACCGCCTCCTAAGCGGTAGGTCGGAGGTTCGAATCCTCTCGCGGACGTAAGTTAAGACTAAGAGGAGGGGTAAAACCCTCCTCTTAGTCTTAATCGAGCCCACTCA
>ODAI010962886.1_pt1 | contig 29986 bp, 28 predicted proteins | sample 1539321 | NCBI WGS metagenome assembly ODAI01 (sample SAMN02144231, study PRJEB22623) | gut metagenome | biome: sheep rumen | host: Ovis aries | place: New Zealand
ATTGTGTGGCTCTCATACTAATTCTTCCTCGATGTATAGACAATCTCCAAGCCTCAAATCCCTTATATTCAAGCATTTGCGGCTTGTTTCTTGTCTATACATCGGTCAGAAATCAGTATCAGAATGTTGAGGATAACGAAAGCTTTTTGAGTAAGTAAGTTTTAGAGCCCGTATGTAAAGCTGCTGATAAAGAAGTAAACGAGTCGCTGTCGGTCGCACCGACCATTGACAAATCCGGAGATAGGGTATATAATCAGTATATCAAATACGAGTTGAGAGGTTAGAAAATGGTGTATAACAACATACTTGAAGCCATAGGCTCCACGCCGCTCATAAGGCTTTCAAGGATAAATCCCCCCGGAAATGCGGATATACTGGTGAAATTTGAGGGTCTGAACGTAGGCGGCTCCATCAAGACACGCACAGCCTTCAATATGATAGCTGCTGCCGAAAGAGATGGGCTTATAAATAAGGATACCGTGATAGTTGAGCCCACAAGCGGGAACCAGGGCATAGGTCTGGCGCTTGTGGGGGCTGTCAGAGGGTACAGGACGGTCATTATAATGCCTGATTCCGTCAGCGTGGAAAGGAGAAAGCTCATCGCCCATTACGGGGCGCAGGTGGTGCTCATCCATGACGACGGGGACATAGGAAAGTGCATAAAGAAATGCGCAGAGAAGGCAGAGGAAATGAAGAGAGCGGACCCCAGGGTATTCGTGCCGCAGCAGTTTGAAAATGAGAACAACATTCTTGCCCACATAACGGGGACTGCCCGTGAGATCGCAGAGCAGGCGGGAGTGCCCATAGACGGCTTCTGCTCGGGCATAGGAACAGGCGGCACCATAACCGGCATAGGAAGAGTGCTGAAGGAGCGTGACCCGAATGTGACCATATGGGCTGCGGAGCCCGAAAACGCCGCCATACTTGCAGGCGGCGCAGTCGGAACACATTTGCAGATGGGCATAGGCGACGGTATCATCCCGAAGATACTTGACATGGAGATATACGATCACATCCACATAGTCTCGGATGAGGTGGCTGTAAGCACGGCAAAAAGGCTGGCAAGCGAAGAAGGGATAATGTGCGGCATATCCTCCGGAACTAATGTGGCAACGGCTCTGGAAATGGCAAAGGTGCTTGGAGCGGGAAAAACGGTGGTGACCATACTGCCCGATACGGCGGAAAGGTATTTTTCCACCCCTCTTTTTGAATGAGGTCACAGATGGTACAGAAAATAGCTGCTTTTGTGATCGAAGCGCTGATGGCACTGGGCTTTGCCGCCTTTGCCTACACAGCAGTCGTCTCTCATCCCAATCTGGGCAATGTTACAGGCTGTGCCCTGTGTGCTGCTGCATTTTTTCTTTGTCTGTTCCGTCATCCCTTTGTGCAGTTCGTGTCACGCTTATGGAAAAGCAGCGGCGGACGGGTGCTCACGGTATCGGTCTGCGTTCTTGCGGCTGCTGCTGCGGTCATATCCGCAGTGATAGTCATCCAGATATTCAGGTATGCGGACAGGCTGCCTGAAAAGCCTGCCACAGTCATCGTTCTCGGCTGCGGCATGAAGGACGGCAGCCCGTCCCAGATGATGGTGCAGCGCTGCCGTGCGGCTTATGATTACCTTACTGCAAACCCGGAGGTAAAGTGCATTGTGTCCGGCGGAAAGGGGAGCGATGAGCCTGTTTCCGAAGCTGAGATGATGTTTGACATACTCACGGAAAAGGGCATATCCCCCGACCGTATCATAATTGAGGACAGATCTGTATCCACATACACCAACCTTGTTTATTCCCTTGAACTGATGGAAAAACACGGTCTTCCTCATGAGGCGGTAATAGTCACATCCGAATACCATCAGCTACGCACTTCCATGCTGGCAGAGAAAGTCGGCATAAAGGCGTGGTCAAAGTCTGCAAGGACTTCAAGGCTCTATCTGCCTTCATGTGTGATCCGTGAGGTCTACGGGGTCATATACACATTCTTCGGCGGAAAGTGATGCCTTATCCCAGAGCTGTATCAAGAGCCATCATTGCTGTAAATCCCAGAGAGAACATTATAACGCCGATGTTGGAATGCTCTCCTTCTGACATTTCGGGGATAAGCTCCTCCACCACTACATATATCATCGCACCTGCGGCGAAGCTGAGCATATAGGGCATGGCAGGCACAAAGAGAGATGTGGCAAGTATGGTGAGCAGTGCTCCCACAGGCTCCACGGCACCTGAGAGCACACCGTCAAAGAAGGCTCTGCCTTTGCTTTTTCCTGCTGCATGGAGCGGCATGGAGATTATGGCGCCCTCGGGGAAGTTCTGTATGGCTATGCCCAGTGCCAGCGCCAGTGCACCGCCTGCGGTGATCTCCGCATTTCCGGACAGAAAGCCTGCGTAGACCACGCCTACCGCCATTCCCTCAGGCAGGTTATGGAGGGTGACCGCAAGTACCATCATGGTGGTCTTTGCCAGCTTGCTCCTGGGGCCTTCCGCTTTGTCGGTGTTCATGTGAAGATGAGGTACGAAGGTATCAAGCAGCAGGAGAAAAACGATGCCCAGCCAGAAGCCGATAAAAGCGGGGACAAAGGCAGTCCTTCCCCTGTCCTCACACTGATCCATGGCAGGGATAAGAAGGCTCCATACGGAGGCGGCAGTCATTACTCCTCCCGCAAAGCCCGTAAGGGCACGGCGCACCATGTCGTTCATTTCCTTTTTCATGAAGAACACACAGGCAGAGCCTGCGGCAGTGCCCAGAAAGGGGATAAGCACCCCCTGTAATACATAGATATCCATATTTGTATCATCCTTTTCTGTAATTGGAAAATATTTTCATATGTTCATATATGATATTATCATATATTTTCTTCTTTGTCAATAGGAAATTTGAAAAAGAATATCAAATTCCGGCATAACGGTATGAGATGAGTTTTTCGCAGATATCCCGTACAGAATATGCCTTGGGGAAAGATGGACTAATTTTATCCAAAAGATTGAAATTTACATATTGGTTACTCTAAATTAACAGAACCGTAACATTTGTATTGATTAAATAATATATAATGATATTTGTATAGAAAGTAAAATTTTTTTGATACGGCAGAGCTGATGCCGTGCTCATCTCAGGAAAATCTATTATTATTTCCCCGCTCAAACAGAATTTGGGGACAGGAGGCTGTTATGTCATTAGGCAAGGTTTTGGTAGTTGATGATGATAATAATATCTGCGAGCTCTTAAAGCTCTATCTGGAAAAAGAGGGCTATGGTGTTGTGATCTCTCACGACGGCGACGAGGCAGTGGTAAAGTTCAATGCACTGCGTCCGGACATCGTTCTTCTGGATATAATGCTCCCCGGTCTTGACGGCTGGCAGGTGTGCAGAGAGATCAGAAAGAAGTCCAACGTGCCCATAATAATGATAACCGCCAAGAGCGAGACCTTCGACAAGGTGCTGGGTCTTGAACTGGGTGCGGACGACTATGTGGTAAAGCCTTTCGATGCAAAGGAAGTCATCGCCAGGATAAAGGCTGTTTCAAGAAGGATAGCCACCACCTCCTCCGAGCCCGAGGTCAGAGAGGTAAAGTACGACAAGCTGGTCGTGAACATGACACGCTACGAGCTGAGAGTGGACGGAAAGGTGCTGGATACTCCTCCCAAGGAGCTGGAGCTTCTTTTCTACCTTGCTTCCAACCCCAACAGAGTCTATACAAGAGACCAGCTTCTTGATGAGGTCTGGGGCTTTGAGTACTACGGAGATTCCAGGACCATAGATGTACACATCAAGCGCCTGCGTGAGAAGCTGGAGGGCGTTTCCGACAAGTGGGCTCTCAAAACTGTGTGGGGCGTAGGCTACAAGTTTGAGGCCGAAGAAGAGCATGTCCAGTAACAAAGGCTTTTTCAGGCGGCTGTATAAGGTGCTTGCAGTCGCCACCGCCATACTGATCTCCGCTGCCGTTATCAGTGCTTCCCTTATGTTTTTCAGGCAGCAGGGTGAGAGGGAGATAAGGGCTGCCCACATGAAGGCGGTCAATGTCCTTCGTACCTATATGGACAAGGACGACGGAGAGGAGACTGTGGCAGAAGAGCTGGAGGACGGTTCACGCTGGACCGATGCCAAGATAATTATATTTGATTCAAAGGGTGCTGTCCGTATCAGTACGGAGCCGGCATCCTTTGCTGATAAGTGCCTGTCACAGCACACGATGGATATGGCGGATCCGGAGCTTGTCACCTTTTCCTCTCTTGACGGCTTCTTTGACAAGGCACGGCTCTGTGTCGTTTCAAAGATAAACGTGGACAGAGGAGATATGTATGTGGTATCCAGCATGGCGGCGGTCTCCTACACAAGGTACCTTGGCTTCATGGTAGTGGTGGCGTGTGTCTGCATAGCTCTGCTCATAGTGGTGGAATTTCCCATAATAAACTACCATGTGGAGCGCTATACCAAGCCCATAGAGTCCATGACGCTGGCGGCGCAGAGGTTCGGCTCGGGGGATTTCTCCGCTAAGGTGGAGGTCACCGACCACAACGAAATGGGTCTGCTGGCAAACACCCTTAATGAAATGGCGGAATCTCTCGAACAGATAGAGGATTCAAGAAAGAGCTTCGTTTCAAATGTATCTCACGAACTGAAAACTCCCATGACCACCATCAGCGGCTTTGTGGACGGCATACTGGACGGCACCATCCCCGAAAGCGAGCGCAGGCGGTACCTTACCACCGTTTCGGAGGAGACCCACAGGCTTGCACGTCTGGTGCGCTCCATGCTCAATATCTCAAAATATGAGTCCGGTGAGGTGGAGATATCCAAAAAGCAGTTTGACCTTACATCCCTGACGGTGAAGACAGTTCTTCTCTTTGAGCACCGCATAGACGAAAAAAAGGTGGATATACAGGGGCTTGACTCGGATCCCCATGTGGTCTGTGCCGACCCCGACCTTATACAGCAGGTCATATACAACCTTACGGAAAATGCCGTGAAGTTCGTAAACAACGGGGGCTATATCCGCTACAGCTTTTTTGAGAACGGCGGCAAGACCGGACTTTCCATAAAAAACAGCGGAGAGGGGCTTAAAAAGGCGGAAATGAAAAGGGTATTCGACCGCTTCTACAAGACCGACGAATCAAGAGGAAAGGACATTACGGGGGTTGGTCTGGGACTTTCCATAGTAAGATCCATAATCAATCTCCACAACGGGGAGATACTTGTAAGGAGCAAGGAAAAGGAATACACCGAATTTGAATTTATTCTCTCACAGCAATGAAAAAGCCGGCAGCGATCAACTTTCGCTGCCGGTCTGTTTTAGATCATACATCATTTATATTTGTTGTCATTCCACAGTATTCACAATTAACATGGTCTGAAGTATTGAAAAAATGGATGGAGCCACCACAATATGGGCAAAGGCAGCTTCTTATTACTTTGGAAGACGATCCTTGCCCATCCGGGTTCTCCGAATTTTTTTTATTAACTGATCCTTCGTTGGCTAAGGAAATGCAATGGGATGATGGTAAAACTCTGCAATTCGTCAGATAACCATTATCCAGCAACCATTGTACTTCCTTTTTTATTTTGTTTTCGTCTTTCTTTATTGCCTTTGAAATCTTTGAAAGTGGTATCTGTGTATCAGTGGATTTTTCAAAGACCCGATTGTATAGTCTTGCTATTCGAGAATAGTCAGGTTTGATGATATCTATCACCATCATTATTATACCGGTAACACCCATTATTATCCACAAAGGCAGTGATAAGCTGTATATACTGTCAAGCGCCAGAAAAAAAAGAGAAAATGTAATGCCGAAAAAGGTTGCAAAGGATCCGATAACGAGAAGTACTCTTGATTTCTTTGATGTTGTGGTGGCTTTTGCAGTGATGTACCGTCCGCCTTTATTTCTTTTGTAGGAGACAAACATTGCGGCAAAGATGATGACAGCAACAAGCAAACAGAAAAGACCTATAAACCAAAATTTCATAAAAAAGTTGCAGACACCGACTATTATAAGAATAATTGCGGCTGTGATGAGCTTTTGATTCTCGGCTCTTATGATCTGCTGTTTTGTCTGTTTTGTGGTGTAGACATCAACATTTCTTACTCCGAATACACTAGTGTGTCCTGAACGATATGTAGTAGTGACTGAACCATCTTTATTGTGTCTTTTGGTAACGCTGTATGTACTTTTTCTCCTTGACATATCCTCACCGCCTTTGGTATTATTATGGCTTTTGTATCTCGTCCTCATCAGAAGAATCATTTTTGCTATTGTTTATCACATCCATATATCCTGCGGTTATAATACCCGAGGGCAGGGCTATGATCGCTATACCAAAGATAGATGATATCATGGTGATAATGCGTCCTGCAGTACTGACCGGGTAAATATCACCATAGCCCACAGTAGTAAGTGAAACAATAGCCCAATAGATAGCATCAAAAAAAGATTGAAAAGTCTCATTTTCAACATTGAATATTATAAGGGCGGATATAAAAGTATACCCGAATGCAAAGGCGCAGACTGCAAGAAGTGCATCCTTTGATTTTTTCATGACTTGAACGAGGATAGAAATACTTCTTGAATATCGTGCTGCCTTGAAAACTTTGAAAACAGACAGAACTCTAACGACTCTTATGGTTCTGAAAAAACGGAATATTTTCAGTAACCTGAATCCGCTGTTGAGGGTGGTAATCGAAGGTAAAATAGAAACAAGATCGATAATCGCCATAAATGTAAATGGATACCTTATAAAAGCCTTTATCCCTTTGCATTTGATCTTATAATCTGCTGTGATAAAACGCAAAATGTAATCAACACAGAACACTGCTGTACTTATAATATCAGTATAGTAAAACACGGTAAGCCGGGTTTTAAAAGTAAGCGGAACAATGCTGACAACAATTATTAAGAGCATAAAAACGTTATATACTGTGCTGAGAGTGCTCCTCTTTTCCATTGTAGGCTCTATAACATCGTACAGTTTCTTTCTTATGCCCATATGCAGCATTTATCCCTTCCATAAATCAGTGTAAAAAGTCAGGCGTGGTTATCCGTCTCTTCATTTTGCACATGATCTTCGCTGTCTCCCACGAGGAAGCGCTTTCCGTCCTTTGTGTAAAGGTAGACCTGTACCCTTGCCTCGCTCTTTGAACGCCCCCTGAAAACTCTCGTTTCCGTGGTGTAGTTCAGGGAATCGGCGTAGAAGTCGTCAAGGATGACCGTTTCGGTTATCCCGCCGCAGGTGACCTCCGCTTCGAGCCTGTCAAAGTCCTTCATTCCCGAAACATCGAACCTGAGTGCGTAGACGGGCTTGAGTCCCTCCTCGGTCTCAAAGCATTCAATGCCGTTTTCCTCTTTCAGCCTCTGAGCCAGTTCTTCGTTTATGGTATAGGAATTGAGGCTCTCCATAAAGTCGGAGTTCTTTTCAAATTCCTCCGTAAGGTACTGCCTTCCGTACTCCTCCAGAAGGGTGGGCGTATCGGAGAAAAGGTCTGTGCCGAGCCCCAGCCTGTTTCCTTCTATATCCGCTCCCAGAGCAGAAAGAGTGGTGGGGAACATATCGAGGGTGGAAAAGTACCTTCTTCCTGCGGTCTCCCTCTTCCTGCGGGGTGAGATGATACAGGTGTAGGTCTTTCTTTCGTAGTCGGTGATGCTCTCGCAGAAATCCTTGTCCATGGTGGGGTGATCCCCGGTGATGATAACGGTGGTGTCCTCGTAGAAGGGCTGTTCCTCCAGCCATTCAAGGAAATCGCAGATCTGCCTGTCGGCGCAGGCGTAGACATTGGCGTAGCTGTCTTCAAACCTGTCCTCACAGTACTTGCAGACATAGCCGTTCTCAAAGTGGGTATCAACGGTGAGCATGGTGAAGTTGAAAGGCTTTCCTTCCTCATACAGCTTTGTTATCTCTTCTTTTGCAAAGCCGTAGAGCTTGTAGTCCTCAAAGCCCCAGAACACCTTTTCGTCCACAAGCCCCTTTTCAAGGGCAAGGTCAAAGTCGAATACACGGTAGTTCCCGTGGGTGCCGAAATACAGCCGTCTTCCGCCGAAATCCGCATCGGAGCCCACCATGAGATAATTGGTGTAGCCGTTCTCTTCAAGTATCTGCCCCAGAGAGGTGATACCCGGGAAAAACTCTCCCTGTGTGTCCATGTAGTTATTGTAGACGGGTATCTTCAGAGGCAGACCGGAGGTCATGGCGGTCATGGCTCCCATGGTCCAGGTGGTGGCAGGCAGAGAAACGCCGCCGTTCAAAGTGTCATTTCCGGAAAAGCATTCATTTTCAAGTGCGTAGGCAGTAAGTCCGGGAATGAGGCTCGTATCCAGTGCGCCGCCTTTTTCCCTGGCAGCAAAGGTGGTCTCCATGGATTCAAGGTAGATGAAGATAAGGTTCTGCTTTTTTTCGGGGAATGTTATCTTCACATCCTGCGGGGGGATATAGTTTTCCTCTATAAAGTCCGAGGAGCTCTGTGTCATATAGGCAGTGATGCCGAGAGAGCCGTCAAGGACAATGTAGGAGAAAACGAGCATCATTGCCGTCAGCGCAGCCCCGCCCGTTCGCAGATGCTTTTTGAGCTTCCCGGATCTGTAATAAAGGACTGCCAGTATCACCGTCAGACCCAGAGCGGGCAGCAGGCATTTGAACAGGAAGCTCTTGGCAAGGGACAGATCCATCCCGCTCATGGGACTGCGGAAAAAATAGATTATCTCGTAAAGGGTCCTGTGGGAAAAGTTGGCCGTGAACCAGAAGGAACCCAGTATCACGATCATCCCTATAAAGAAAAATACTATCATAGCTTTTCGGATACCGTCAGATCTATGGCGGCTGCAAACATCACGGAGGGCATAAGGTCGGGATCGTTTGCGATATTTATCACATAGGTATCCGACAGGGAATCCAGCTTGCGGGAGATCTCCACCACGCAAAAGCCGTTTTCGTACACCCTGAATTCCAGACCCGCAATATCCCCCTCGGCTGTCCAGCCGTTGTAGGCGAAGGAAAAGGTGTTCCTGCCGGGCTTTCCCTTTGTCCTTTCCGCACAGCCCATGGGGATGCCGTCGCAGAAGATGTCATAGATGCGGTCAATGGTCATGGAGCGCTGTTTTATGCAGCCCCTTATGTTTTCACTCGTGTCAATGAGCTCATAGGTGGGGCTGAGGGCGAAAAAATCCGATCTCAGTTCAAAAAGGAGATCGCCCTTTTCGTCTGTGACGGTGTAGCTTTCCGTCACAGACGGACTTTTTTGTCTGAGTATCACTTTCATTGGTTCAGCCTGAAATGAACGGGTATGCCGTTTCTGTATTCCGGTGCCACCTCGCCCTGTATGAGCGGGAGAAAATAGCCCAGTGCATCCATGGTTATATCTGCCTTGTCGGCGGTGATCCATTTGGAGGGGAAGAACTTTTCCCGGTTTGCGGCCTCCGCCGCATCCACGGAGGTGATCTCCAGTCTGTAAGGCTCGTTGCTGATACGGCGGAATGCCATCATCCTGCCCGTATCTCCTGCAAGTGCGCAGTCTACGGCAGCCCTGCCCACTCTTTCGGATTCATCGATGTCGGTCCTTGAGGCAAGGTGAGAGGAGCACCTCTGCATAACATTCAGCTCTATGGAGCGCACCTTGCAGCCGAACCTTTCGGCACAGCGGTGTTCAAGGTACTTTGCAACGCCCGAATTGTCCGTATGGCCGAAGGCATCGGCACCGGTCTTTACATATTCCCTGTCTGAGGGGACAACTCCCTCGCTCACCGCCACTATGACCGCACGGTATCTCTTCATCATCCTGTCGATGTCGGAGAGGAACTTTTCCGTGTCAAGTCCGTCCGGGAAGCTCTCCGGAACATAGATAAGGTGAGGGGCAGGCTCACCGTTGGCACGGAGCACACAGGATGAAGCTGTGAGCCACCCTGCGTTCCTGCCCATTATCTCCACGATGGTTATGGACTGTATGGAATACACACGGCTGTCCCTTATGATCTCCTGCATGGTGGTGGCAACATACTTGGCGGCAGAGCCGAAGCCCGGAGTATGGTCGGTGAGGGGAAGGTCGTTGTCTATGGTCTTGGGTATGCCTATGACCTTTATATCCTTACCCACTGCCTTCAGATAGCGTGACAGCTTGCAGACCGTGTCCATGGAGTCGTTGCCGCCGATGTAGAAGAAGGCACGGATATCGTGCTTTTCAAGAGTGCGGACTATATTCATGTACTCCGTTTCCGTAACGCTGTCGGAAGGATCGTATTCTGCCAGCTTATAGCGGCAGGAGCCCAGCACGGTGGAGGGGGTCTTTTTCAGAAGCTCGATGTCGTGCTCGGATGTGAGTATCACATCAAGGGGCACCAGCTCATCGTTTATCATTCCCTCTATGCCGTTTATGGAGCCGAAGATGCGGTCTATCTCACTGCATTCCTTTGCCCGCTCGAAAACTCCCGCCAGTGATGCGTTTATGGCAGCTGTAGGGCCGCCTGACTGTGCAACAGCGATATTTATACCCATGATATCTCCTTTGCTTTAAAATAATTGAAACCGATATTTATTTTAACATATCACAAGGATAATTGTCAATGGCTGTTGAAACGATTTTTAGGTATGTAAAGGCTTTGAAATATGGCTAAAATGCAGAAGTTTTACGGAGCAGCAGCGGGGATCGGCAGTTTTTATAAAAAACAGATTAAAAATTGTACCGGGGATATTGACAAAAGAAGGATAAAAGAATAAAATAGTAGTATGTTTTAATTTTATACGGAGGTCTGGTGAATGAATATCCTTCTGAATATCCTGCTGCTTGTGGTGGGATTTGTTGCCCTTATCAAGGGAGCGGACTTTTTTGTGGACGGTGCCGCTTCCCTGGCGAGAAAGCTGAAGATACCCTCCCTTATAGTGGGGCTTACCATTGTGGCGATGGGTACATCCGCCCCGGAGATGGCGGTCAGCGTATCATCCTCCATAAAGGGCTCCAATGCGCTTGCCATCAGTAATGTTATAGGTTCCAACATCTTCAATATGATGGTGGTGCTGGGCGTTTGTGCAGCTATCGCACCCATAGCCGTGAACAAGGACGTTATAAAAAGGGATTTCCCCGTGAATATTGCGGCTGTTGTGCTGTTTATGGTGTTTTTACTGGTTTCAAACGGCATTACAAGGCTTTTCGGCTTCATTCTTTTTGCGGGGCTCATTGCCTACATCATCTTTTCCATTCGTGCCGCAAAGTCGAACCCTACGGAGGATGAACCGCCCGCTGATTTTTCGCCCCTGAAATGTGCTCTGTTCATTATAGGCGGCGCTGCGGGTATCGTCATAGGCGGCGACCTTGTGGTTGACAATGCGCAGGCGATTGCTCTTGCTGCGGGTATGAGCGAAACTCTTGTGGGACTTACCATCTGCGCAGTGGGCACCTCGCTCCCGGAGCTTGTTACATCCATCACAGCCACCAAAAAGGGCGAAAACGATATGGCAGTGGGAAATGTAGTCGGCTCAAACCTCTTCAACGTGCTGGGTATCATAGGCATATCCGGCCTTATATCCCCCATAGAGCTGGGTGCAAATGCTCATGACAGCCTGGTGGATTCCGTAATACTCACGGTGTTTACTGTCATCTGCTTTGTTTTCTCCCTGACGGGGCTGAAGATCACAAGGATACAGGGTATCCTGCTGGTATTCCTTTATGTGGCGTACATGGCGTTTGCCATACTCAGGAATTACGGCTTTGTGGCCATATGAGAGATAACATCCTGAGTTGAGCGGGGAGATGATAGGGTGCAGACTGTGGATGAGGCACTGTCAAAGCTGTCAAGGTCAAAGTTTCGCTCCTCCTTTTCCCTGAACGGAAAGGATATTGCCTACATCGAAAGGATAGGCGGGGAAACCCTCCGCCGCCACTGCGAGGACTTTGTGAGAGAGCGTCTGGCGCCTGCCTTTATACCGAATGACGGAAAGCAGACCCCTTTCAGAGGGCATCCCGTGTTCAAGGCACAGCACGCCTGCGCCTGCTGCTGCAGAGGATGCCTTGAAAAGTGGTACAGGGTGCCGAAGGGGCGTGCTCTGACGGCAGACGAGCAGCAGAGGATAGTCCGCCTGCTCCTTGCATGGATAGAAAGGAACATGAATGATACTGATCTCTGACCGATGTATAGACAAGAAACAAGCCGCAAATGCTTGAATATAAGGGATCTGAGGCTTAGAGATCGTCTGTACATCGAGGAAGGATCAGTATAATGCGGGGCAAGCCCCGAAAAGCCATAGGATGATCACAAAACAGGAGAAAGATCTATGAAACTTGATATAGAACACATCTGGACAGACAAGAAGCATACCCTTTTCGGACTGCCGCTTTCGTTTACACGCTACATCCTTACGGAAAAGAAGTTTATAACAAGAAAGGGCTTTTTCTCCATAGAGGAGGATGAATTCGACCTTTACAGGGTCATCGACAAAAAACTGGTCCTTCCCATGGGGCAGAGGATATTCGGCTGCGGTACCATTATCATCAATGTGAAGGACAACGACACCCCTGTTAAGGAAGTAAAGTCCGTAAGGGCTCCGAGAGAGTTTATGAAGCTGCTGGATGAGGCTGTGGAAAAGGCAAGGGACAGGTATAATATCAGAGGCCGTGATATGTACGCCGCAGGTATGCCCATGCCGCACCACCCCGACCACGGATATGATCATGATGACTTATACGATCAGGACAACGACTACGATAACGAAAGGTAGACGGTAAATATGAAGGAATATACCTATAACCCGGTGGGTGTCTGTGCCAGAGAGATACACTTTTCTCTGGATGAGGGGAAAATAAGCGGTGTCAGCTTTGTGAACGGCTGCAACGGGAACCTGAAAGCCATATCCAAGCTGGTGGAGGGACAGGATGCTGAGAAGATAATCTCTATCCTGAAAGGCAATGACTGCAAGGGCAGGGGCACTTCCTGCGCAGATCAGTTCGCACGGGCTCTTGAAGCGGCGCTTGCTCAGGGATGAATCAGGTATGATGATCGTCAGGGTCGGATACACGCATTTTGAGGCGTGTATCCGACCTTTTTGACAATGAGTAAGCTCTCTGCGGGGGTAGATCTCCGGGTCTTTGGTGACATTTTATATTGCAAAGTACAGGGTCCGGCAGTCACGAATATTTTTCTTGCATTTGTGCTCGGGATGTGATATACTAAATAGTGTATGCTTTTTTGCAGACTATTACAAAGTGAAAGTGAGCCTTTATGGAAACTGAAAATCTCAATATAGGGGAGCCTACCCCACAGGAAAATACTGCACCTGCCACAGAGGCAGCATCCTCTTCCGAAAACACACCAACCCTTTCGGAAAGCACGGGCGGAGAAGCCGCCGGTGCGGACAGTGCCTCCCCGGAGAGCTCTGCCAAGGGTGAAAAGACAGCCAAAAAGCCGGGACGATTCGGACGCTTTTTCAGGAAATACGGTATATACATAGCTGTTTTTCTGCTGCCTGCCATAGTGCTTTTTGCAGCCTACGGAGTATTCGGAGTGCATCCCTTCGGGGATCAGTCGGTACTGGTGCTGGATCTCAACGGACAGTATGTATACTACTACGAGAATCTCAGGGACGCCCTTCACGGGAATGGCAGCCTGTTCAATTCCTGGAGCCGAAATCTCAGCGGAGAGACCATGGGTATGTTCGCCTATTATATGGCAAGCCCCTTTATGATAATACCCTTGCTGCTGCCCCGCTCGATCATGACGGAATCCATACTCATCCTTCAGCTCTGCAAGGTGGGTACGGCGGCTGTGTCCTTCTTTCTGTACCTTACGAAGCAGCGCAGGTGCAGGCGCAGCACATCCTTCCTCTTTGCCCTTATGTACGCACTTATGGCTTACATGATAGTGCAGCTCATGAACCCCATGTGGCTGGACGGCCTTATCTACCTGCCCTTTATAGTCACGGGTATAGAAAAGCTGGTGGACAAGGAAAAGTGGCTGGCTTTCATCATACCTCTGTCCCTCATGTTCGTGGCTCATTTCTACATAGGTCTGATGATAGCCATATTCTCCTGCATATACTTCCTATATTATTACTTTGCGGCAAAGAAGGACTACAAGCTGTCCGTGGGCAACTTCTTTACCTGCGGCCTGCGCTTTGCCACAGGCGGCATAGTTTCCGCCTTTTTGGCGGGCTGGGTGCTGATTCCCCTCTACTACTCCCTTTCTCTCGGTAAATTCTCCTTTACAAAGCCCGACTATTCCGTGAAGGCGCAGTTTGACTTCCTTGATTTCTTTAAAAACCTTCTCCCCAATGTATATGACACCTGCCGTCCCGAGGGATCGCCTGTCATCTACTGCGGTGTGATAACGGTGATACTGCTGCCTCTTTTCTTCCTCAACGACCGTATACGCTTCCGTGAAAAAATGGGATTGGGAGCGGTGCTCACCGTTCTTCTGGCATCCATGTACCTTTCCACCGTTGACCTTCTCTGGCACGGTCTTCAGGTGCCGAACTGGCTGCCGTACAGGTACAGCTTCTGTTTCAGCTTCGTGCTCCTTATCATGGGCGCACAGACCTTTGAACGGCTTTCGGGCATAACCCTGAAGGAGCTCCTTGGGACGGCGGTCTGCCTGCTGATATTCATTTTCTGGGTATCAAGGCAGGAATACGATGGCGTGGATCTCTGGCTCTCCACCTGGTATGCGGCTGTATTTACCGCTGTGTATGCACTGGTGCTCAGGTTCGTGAAGATATCCTCCCGCCATGCAAGGGTCATCCTCACCTATGTGCTGGGGATATTTATCACTGGCGAGCTTTTCGGCTCCACACTCTCCACCCTTTTTGCCATAGACAATGATGTGCACTATTCAAAATATTCATCCTATAACAGGTATATCACTCTGGGAAGAGAGACTGCCGAAATGATCTATGATGCGGATCCGTTCTCCGAAAGCGGCTTTTACCGCATAGAGAGCAACTATCACCGTACAGTCAACGATTCTCTTGCCATGGGGACCTTCGGTATATCCCATTCAAGCTCCACCTTGAATTCCGCTCCCATTGAATTCCTGCGCAGGATGGGCTTTTCCTACGGCGGACACTACATCAAGTACAAGGGAGCTACCTATATCACAGATGCTATCCTGGGCATAAAGTACATAACCGACAAGGGGGATATCTCCGAGGACAAGATACCGGAGGACAAATCCTATGACAAGCTGCTCCTCACCAATGAGGACGAAAAGGAGATATTTGCTGTCTACGAAAACCCCTATGCGCTGCCTGTGGCATTTATGGCGGATAATTCCGTGCTGGATGTGTCCTTCGATCTGAACAACCCCTTTGAGAACCAGAACACTCTTCTTTCCCACATACTGGGAGACGAGGAGGTAAGGTATTTCAGACAGGTGAGAGTAAAGGACACAAAGCCTGAAAACGCAAAGCAGTCGAGCTACGGGGCTCATACCAAGTATGTTCCCATCGAAGTTGGAAAGAACTGCCATATAGAATATACCGTAAAGGCTCCCACATCTGATATGATGTACTTCTATATGCCCTCCTCCTATGAAAGAAAGGTAAACCTCTGGCTCAACAAGGAATTCCTTGACTTCTACTTTGAGGGCGGAAACATGGTGGTGCAGACTCTCGGCCGTTTTGAGCCGGGCGAGGAGTTTTCCTTCATAGTGACTGTCACCGAGGAGAAAAACGAAGTCCTTTTCAAGGACAAGCTCTTCTACTACCTTGACGAGCAGCGGTTCAAAGAGGATATACAGAAGGTGGCAGAGCACGGGATGAAGGTGACGGAGTTTAAGGAGGATCACCTGAAAGGTACCATAAACGCCGCAAAGGACGGCATAATGTTTACCACCATAAGCTGGGAGCCCGGGTGGACCATCTATGTGGACGGTGTAAAGACCGAGCCTGTAAAGGTCTGCGATGCCCTTATCGGTGTCCCTCTCACGGCGGGGGATCACGACATAGAGATGAGATTTGTGCCTGAGGGTCTTGTGACCGGTATCATATTTACGGCAGCAGGGCTCGTGGCGCTGTTTCTCATCATCATGCTGGAGAAAATGGACAAAAAGGCGGATGAGAAGCAGAAGGCTGAAGAGGCAGCAAAAAGCGTATGATGAAGGCAGTGGTAACAGGGGCTTCACGGGGCATAGGAAAGGCTGTGGCAGAGGCTCTTTTAAAACAGGGCTATGATGTGACCGGCACCTATATCCACTCCGGGGAAGAAGCTGAAAAAATGCGACGGAAGGGCATTGCGATGCTGAAATGCGACGTGAGGGACTATGATGCCGTACACGAACTGGCAGAGGAGCTCCACGGCGTCCATGTGCTGGTGAACAATGCGGGGATCGCAGAGGAAGCCCTCTTTACCGATATTACCCCACAAATGTGGGATGATATGTTCGATGTGAATGTTAAGGGCGTGTACAACTTCTGCCATGCCTTTGTGCCGTTAATGGTGCATGAGAAATACGGGCGCATCATAAACATCTCCTCGGTGTGGGGAGAGGTGGGTGCCTCCTGCGAGGTGCATTACAGTGCCGCAAAGGCAGCGGTGATAGGCTTTACCAAGGCACTTGCAAAGGAACTGGCTCCGTCGGGGATAACGGTCAACTGTATAGCACCGGGAGTGATAGACACGGATATGGTAAGGGTCTTTGATGATGAGGTGCTGAAGGAACTGGCGGAGGAAACTCCCGTGGGCAGACTGGGCACACCGGAGGATATAGCCTGCGGTGCAGTCTTCCTTGCATCTCCCGCAGCCTCCTTTGTTACGGGTCAGGTACTGGGAATAAACGGGCTATTCGGCCATTGAGGAAAGGAAATGATAATATGACATGGGATGTGTTCTCTCCTGTTTACGATCTGACGGAGAGCATTTACAACGGCAGGGTCTACACCGAAACGGGAAAGATAGTTGCCGGTGAGATAGAGAGCGGTGACACTGTGCTTGAGTGTGCCTGCGGTACGGGAGCCATAAGTGTTTATGTGGCTCCACGCTGCAAAAAGCTCTATGCTACGGATGTTTCGGCTGGCATGAGGAAAAAGTGTGCCGCAAAGTGCAGAAAATTTGACAATGTTATCGTTACGAAGGCGGACATAATGCACATCAACAGCCGTGATGAACGCTTTGACAAGGTGATTGCAGGAAATGTGATACATCTGCCGGATGACCCGAAGGCAGCCGTAAAGGAACTGCTCAGAGTGTGCAGGACGGGGGGAAAGGTCATCATCCCCACATACATAAACTTAGATGAAGGAAACAGCAACAAGTTCACCGTCAAGGTCTTTGAGACGGCAGGAGTAGAATTCAAGAGAAAATTTGATCTTGAAAGCTACAAGAAGTTCTTTGAGGATATGGGCTTTGAAAAAGTGCGGTATGAGATCGCATGGGGAAGGATCCCGTGTGCAGTGGCGATAATAACGAAGGAACAGAAATGAGTATTGAGGGAAGGACAGTTACGGCGGGAAATGTTTCCATGAAGTATTTTTGCTTCGGAAGAGGAAAGAAAAACTTTGTGATGCTGCCCGGGCTGAGCATTATCCCTGTTTCGGTTACGGCGCAGGCAGTGGCAGGCGCCTATTCGGTCTTTGAGGAGGACTACACGGGGTGGGTCTTTGACCGCAGGGAGGATGTGCCCCGGGGCTATACCGTCACGGATATGGCGCATGAGACGGCAGAGTGCATCAGAGCCCTCGGTATCACCGATGCCTACGTTTTCGGTGCGTCCCAGGGCGGTGTTATGGCACAGTATATGGCAGAGCATGAACAGGATCTTGTAAAATGCGCAGCCATAGCCTCATCCCCCTCACGTTCATCTGCGATAGGTGAGGACAGCGGTGTGGCAGAGTGGCTGAGGCTTGCGGCCAAGGGTGATGCGGAAGCCCTCTGCACGAGCTTTGCGGAAAGGCTGTATACAGGGGAGGAGCTCGACGGTGTAAGGGATGCCTTCAGGACTCTTGCCCGTATGGTCACAGACAAGGATCTGGAAAGGTTTGTCCGCCTTGGGGAAAGTCTTGCGGACTTTAATACCTATGACGACCTTGACAGAGTGAAATGCCCTTTATATGTGGCAGCAGGCGGAAATGACAGGGTGCTTTCCGCAGATGCCGTCACCGAAGCTGCGTATAAGACGGGATGTGAGCTTTATGTCTTCAAGGACTGCGGTCATGCGGTCTACGATGAAGCCCCCGATTTCAAAGACAGGCTGAAGGCATTTTTTGACAGATATTGACACGTTGATTTGCACTAATTTGATTTATGACAATTGTGCATAATGCTGATTTTTCCGGAGATCACGATTTATTTACCGGAAAATGAAAAAAACCGGCAGGTCCGTTTGTATTTATTTAAAGAGAGAAAATGGGTCTGCATCTCAAGAGTGCGGAGAAGATATATGTATCATAATTACAGCAGCGGAGACGAATATTTCCGCTACATACTTGATACCTACTCCGATGCCCTTATACGACTGTGCTACTCCTATGTGAAAAATATGACCGATGCCGAGGATCTTGCGGAGGACACCTTCTGCGAGCTTGTGAGATCCTCTCCGGATTTTGACAGTGCGGAGCACGAAAAGGCATGGCTTTTCAGAGTCGCCGCCAACAAGTGCAAGAACCATGTCATGTCCGCAAGGATAAGGCTCTCGGCACCTCTTGATGAGCAGATCATTGAGAATACGCCTGACACACGGGGAAATATGCAGTCGGACGGCACGGAGTACATCAGGGACAAGGTGCTTTCCCTGCCCGAAAAGTACAGGACGGTCCTGCATTTGTACTATTTCGAGGAGATGAGCCTTGAAAATATCGCCTCCGTGCTGAGGATCCCGAAAGCCACCGTGGGGACCAGACTTGCCAGGGGAAGAAATTTGCTGAAAAAGCAGTTGGGAGATGAGTTTGATGTCTGAAAAATTCAATATGGACGATTACAGGCGTTCTATGGCAAATATCACGGCATCGGACCGTTTCAAAGAAAGAGCCCTTGCCGCAATGAAGGAGACTGAGCGTCGGAAGAAGCACCCCGCCGTAAAAATACACCGCTATGTGCTGACAGCTGCGGCGACTGCCGCCTGTGTGCTGCTGACAGTCACTTTGGTGAACAGGAATGACCGTAATATCGCCACTACCACCGCCGGAGACACATCTGCGGTGTACGAGGCGGCATATGAAAATGTTGATGAATTCAGGGAAGAAGAAACTGAAGATGCTTTGCTGACAATAGAAACGGAAGAGGAAGTCCTTGAGGAAGAAGAAGCAGAGGAAGAGGAAGAAAGGGCGGAAGAGGAGATAGCCGAGTCCCCTGAGGAGACGGTGGTCACAGAGGTGACAGTGGCCGGTGCCGAAATGGTACAGACCACCACCGCTGCCCCTGAAAAGACTGCTGCTCCCAAAAAGACCGAAAAGCCTGTCGCAGACAGGGAGGACAAAAAGCCCGTATCACGGGATGAAGCAAAGGCAGAGCAGGTGACAGAGGCACCGGCGGGAGAAGACAGTCCCGTTACCGTAAGCGCAGCAGAGGAAAAGAAGGCTGCGGTGCCCGACAGCAAGACCTTTGCCGCGTCCGTCCCCGAAGAGACATCCGTTACGCCTCTGTTCGTGTATGTGGATGAGCCCTCATCCCTTGTGGAGGAGTTCTCGAATGACAATGCGGCGGCAAACGGAGGCGAGGCGGAAGCTGACGAGGAGATGGCGGCAGGCGGTGAGGATGCCCTTATAATGGAGGAATCGCCGGAAATGACTGTCACCGCCGAAAGCATGGTCGTGATCTCAGAGGAGGAAAAGTATTCTGTCATAGAGCTGGCAGGCCTTATAGACGGAGGCAAGGTCTCCGTTACCGAGTCCGGCGGCTCCGGTGACAGCAGCATACTTGACAGAGCGGCCTCCGGGAGCGTCATATCCGCCATACTCTCCGCAGAGGGCACTGCCGAAAAGACTTCATCCGCTCCTGCAGAATACAAGTATGTGGTGGACATAGAGTCGGATACGGGCGTATACCGCTTCTATATAGGCACGGATAGGGTGACCTGCCGCACAGCCGATGAAAACGGTATAATCTACATAAGCTATGCCAATTCGGCAGCAGCAGCGGTGTGTGAGGGGTATATGTAACAGGAGAGACAGATCGGGAGACGGATCTTTTGAGGGACAATATACCGCAAGTTTACAAAAAAGTCCTTGACAGACGGAAAAACTTATGTTAAGATAATACTGTATATTAAAGGCTATGACGGAAAGACGGAGCGCTGAAGTCACTCAAAGAGAGCCTGCGGTGGTGGAAAGCAGGCAGGGCGGCACTTCAATACATTTTATCAGCCGGAGAGGTGAAGGTACGCTTGTAGTCTCTCACGCAGGACCTGCGTTACGGGTCGGAGTCGGTCGCTCAGGGCCGTACTTCGTGAGGCTGTGTGCGTGAGTACACGGTAAATCGGGGTGGGATCACGGTAGTTTATCGTCCCCGGCAATTCGTTATACTCAATAAGGATATTATCGACCGGTCCAAGACCGGCAGAAGCCTGACTATGCGGCTTTTGCCAAGTCTGAAACGGCATGATAGATCATTAGCGTGTATAAGCGTGTTGCCGGGGGTTTATTGTAGATGCCCGGCGGCATATATTCCGGAAAAGGAAGTGATAGTATACAGCTCAGGTTTGCGGCAGAGACCGACCTTGAGGATGTGAACAGGCTGCGCAGACAGGTGAATGATGTCCATACAGAAGGCGAGCCGGAGATATTCAAGCCGGGTTTCGGCGATGAACTCAGAGACTATATCCATACTGTTTTTGCAGACCCCTCAAAGAAGATCCTTGTGGCAGAAGCGGACGGGCGTATATGCGGCTTTGCGGTGCTGAACTTTTACAGCAAGCCCGAAACACCCTATATGCTCGCAAGAAGCTATGTGGATGTGGAGGAATTCGGCGTGGACGAAGGCTGCAGGCGGCAGGGCATAGGAAGGGCGCTTATGGAGCATATCAAGACCTGCGCCCTAAGCATGGGGTACAGCAGGATAGAGCTGAATATGTGGGAATTTAATGAGGGCGCTCTTAAATTCTACGAGGAAATGGGTCTCAGTACCTACAGACGCTATATGAAATGTGAACTTTGATATATAAAGGAGATAATGGCAATGACATTATACGAAGAGCTTGTGCGCAGAGGTCTTATCGCACAGGTGACCAATGAGGAAGAGATAAGCAAGATGATAAACGAGGGCAAGGCTGTTTTCTACATCGGCTTTGATCCCACGGCAGACAGCCTTCATGTAGGGCATTTCATGGCACTGTGCCTTATGAAGCGCCTTCAGATGGCAGGCAACCGTCCCATAGCACTCTTGGGCGGCGGTACGGGCATGATAGGCGACCCCTCCGGCAAGTCGGATATGAGAAAGATGCTCACTCCCGAAACTATCCGCCACAATGTGGAATGTTTCAAGAAGCAGATGAGCAGGTTCATCGAATTCGGTGAAGGAAAGGCTATGATGGTGGACAACGGAGACTGGCTCCTGAACCTGAACTATGTGGATCTTCTCCGTGAGGTGGGCGCCTGCTTCACAGTAAACAAGATGCTCTCCTTCGAGTGCTACAAGCAGCGCTGGGAAAAGGGCCTTACCTTCCTGGAGTTCAACTACATGATAATGCAGTCCTACGATTTCTATATGCTTTTCCAGAAGTACGGCTGCAATATGCAGTTCGGCGGTGATGATCAGTGGGCAAATATGCTCAGCGGCACGGAGCTTATCAGAAAGAAGCTGGGCAAGGATGCCCATGCCATGACCATCACTCTTCTTACCAATTCCGAAGGAAAGAAGATGGGAAAGACGGAAAAGGGTGCCGTCTGGCTCGACACCGAAAAGACCTCTCCCTACGATTTCTTCCAGTACTGGAGAAATGTGGGTGATGATGATGTTATCAAGTGCCTGAAACTCCTTACCTTTATCCCCATAGAGGAGATAGAGGAAATGGAGCGCACTCTCAGCGGCGCAGAGCTCAACTCCGCAAAGGAGCGCCTTGCATATGAGCTCACATCCCTTATCCACGGAAAGGAAGAGGCTGAAAAGTGCCTTGCTGCCGCAAAGCAGATATTCGGCGGAGCAGGGGACAGCGAGAATATGCCCTCCACAGAGATACCCGCAGATGAGATAGGAGAAGACATAGGTCTGCTCACCCTGCTTGTCAGGTGCGGACTTGCTCCCTCAAACGGTGAGGCACGCAGGCTCGTGACACAGGGCGGCATCAGCGTAAACGATGAAAAGATAACCAATCCCTCCGCCCGCATAAAGATAGATGACAGTGTCATAATCAGAAAGGGCAAGAAGGTATATCACAAGGCTGTAAGAGTGTGACGCATAAAAGGATATGACACCGGGAAGGCTGACATCTGAACGGATAAAGATCGCAAATATTTTACCGAAAGGATCGAAAGATAATGGATAAGAACATTCCCTACAAGATATACCTCTCCGAGGATGAGCTGCCCACCGCATGGTACAATGTAAGGGCGGATATGAAGAAGAAGCCCGCTCCTCTGCTTGACCCCGCAACGGGAAAGCCCGTGACCGCAGATGCTCTTTCCGCAGTCTTCTGTGAGGAGCTGGCAAAGCAGGAGCTGGACAACGATTCTGTTTATATCGACATTCCCGGAGAGGTGCTGGACTTCTACAAGATGTACCGTCCTTCTCCGCTGGTGCGTGCCTATTTCCTTGAAAAGGCGCTGGATACTCCCGCAAAGATCTACTACAAATTCGAGGGCAACAATACATCCGGCTCCCACAAGCTCAATTCTGCCATTGCACAGGTATACTATGCCAAGCAGCAGGGGCTGAAGGGCGTCACCACCGAGGCAGGTGCGGGGCAGTGGGGCACGGCGGTCTCAATGGCCTGCTCCTACTTCGGACTTGACTGCAAGGTGTACATGGTGAAGGTCTCCTACGAGCAGAAGCCCTTCCGCCGTGAGGTGATGAGAACCTACGGAGCGGATGTCACTCCTTCCCCCTCCATGACTACAAGGGTGGGTCGTGAGATAAACGAGAAGTTCCCCGGGACGACCGGTTCCTTGGGCTGTGCCATTTCCGAGGCTGTGGAAAAGGCGGTGGAGAGCGAGGGCTACAGGTATGTTCTGGGCTCCGTCCTCTCACAGGTGCTGCTGCACCAGTCTGTCATAGGTCTGGAGACCATGACTGCCTGCGACAAGTACGGCATAAAGCCGGATATCATCATAGGCTGTGCGGGAGGCGGCTCCAACCTGGGAGGGCTCATCTCTCCCTTTATGGGAAGAAAGCTGAGGGGCGAGGCAGATTACAGGTTCATAGCAGTAGAGCCTGCATCCTGCCCCTCTCTTACAAGAGGCAGATATGCCTATGACTTCAGTGACACGGGAAGAGTATGCCCGCTGCAGAAAATGTACACTCTGGGCTGTGACTTCATTCCCTCCGCAAACCATGCAGGCGGACTTCGCTACCACGGGATGTCCTCCGTGCTGTCGGAGCTGTACGACGAGGGGCTTATGGAAGCCCGCAGCGTAGAGCAGACCGCAGTTTTCGATGCGGCCGTGAAGTTTGCAAGGATAGAGGGAACACTTCCCGCCCCCGAATCCTCACACGCCATAAGAGCAGCCATAGACGAGGCTTTGAAGTGTAAGGAGACAGGGGAGGAAAAGACTATCCTCTTCGGACTTACGGGAACGGGTTATTTTGACCTTGTGGCATATCAGAAATACAACGACGGTGAGATGTCAGACTACATCCCTTCGGACAGCGAGCTTGAGGCCAGCCTTTCAAAGCTGCCTGACATAAAGGGATAACTGATCATCATCATGCCCGGAAAAGAGGCTTGATAAAATGAATGACGAATACGGGACGGCTTATACCGGCGGCATCACAGGCAGCACGGAAGGCACTGCGGCGGAAAATGAAGTGAAGATGCCGGATGAGAATGTATATACACAGTCGGAAACACAGAGCGTGACACAGGAAGGCACAGCCGAAGAAAAGCCGGCAGACAGTGTTCAGGGCGGCTCTGTGCTTCCATACAGCTCTTCAAACGCTGTACCGCCCTACACCTCCCGGAACTCAGTCCCTGCCTATGAAAGCAGGGGCGGCAGCATAGGCGGCAGTGATGAACACGGCATATTTGTTGAAAAGGACTTTTCGCCCTACGGAAACGACCCGGTATACGGCAACAAGGGATATATGCCCATGCAGCAGGTGCCGCCCGTTTACGGCTATGGTGCTCCGGGCTACGGATATCCCCCTTACGGCACCGGAGGGATGCCGCCCTGCAACGGTCAGGTGCCTCCATCCTACGGTGCAAGGGGCGTGCCTCCCTACGGTGGTCAAAGCACACCGCCCCCTTATTACGGGGACAGGAGCGTTCCTCCCTATAACGGGCAGGATATACCTCCTTACGGCGGACAGAGCACGGATGTGCAGGGAACACAGGAAAGCGGCGTTAATGCCGACACAGCAGGTGCGGTGAATGCGGGGAACAGCGGAGAGAACGCAGCGCAGCAAGACCCGCAGCCCGCTCCGCCTCCGATCCCGCCCTACGGCGGCTATGTCCCGTATCAGGGGAATGGCAGCTTCAACGGCGGTTACAGGCAGTTTTTCCCTCAGGTCCCTCCTCCGCCGCCGTCTGTGCCGGATCTGCCCGCACCAACGGATGAGGCAGCGGCCAGGAAAAAGCCGAAGATCCTCCCGATGGTCATCATCTTCCTTGTGATAGTCATTGCACTTACAGCCGTGATGGTAATGCTTGCCATAGCGGACAAGGATAAGAAGCCGGAGGATTTCAAGCCGGAGAACCTGGGCTCGCCTGCCACCAAGGTAGAGGTGAATATAGAGGTGCAGCACAGGGAGCCTGCGGACAAGGGCGACTATGCGGATGAAGCATCGGGGCTTTTTACCGTGAACGGTGCCATAAAGTATGTGAACCCGTCTGTGGTGTCTGTTTACGGCTATTCGGGGACCACGGTCATAAATTCCGATTCCGCTTCGGGGGTCATTATCTCGGAGGACGGCTATATCATCACCAACGCCCATGTGGTAGAGGATATAGAAAGGGTAAAGGTGATGCTCCTTGATGAGCGCACCTTTGAAGCCAAGATAGTAGGCTCTGACCCCAACACCGACCTTGCGGTGCTCAAAGTCGAAGCCACAGGGCTCACACCTGCTGTTTTAGGTTCCACAGACAGCCTTTCCCAGGGTGATACGGTCATATCCATAGGAAATTCCAACGGTCTTCCCAATACCGTCACCATAGGCTGTGTTTCCTTTGTCAACAGGGAGATAGAGAGCTACACGGGCTATCCCATCACCTGTGTGCAGACGGATGCGGCTTTGAAATCCGGGATATCCGGAGGGGCGCTCATAGACCTTTACGGCCGTGTTGTGGGCATCACCACCTCAAGGTACAACGGAAACGGCACGGAGAGTCTGGGCTTTGCCATAGCCACAGACTTTGCGGTGCCTATCGTGGAGGATATAATAGAACTGGGCTATGTTTCCGGCAGACCCAGAATGGGGATACTCTACAACTTCATAGATGTGAACTATGCGGAGACCTATGATCTCAGACCCGGTCTCCTTGTGCGTGAGATCTCCCCGGACTGCGACATAGCAAATACGGATCTGAGAGTGGATGACATAATAACAGAGCTGGACGGAAAGCCCATTACCACCGAAAGCGCCGTGAGGGAGTTCCAGAATTCCCACAAGCCGGGCGATAAGGTAAAGGCAAAGGTGTTCAGAAAGGGTACTTTTGAAGATGACAGCAACAAGTACACGGAATTTGAGATAGAATTCACGCTCAACGAGTTTGAGCAATAGGAAAGGAGCAGAGGATATGAACGAACAGCACAGGATAAGAAAAGAGACCGTTACCCTGCAGGAGCTCCCCTACGACCCTGCAAGGATGGTGCGTGAGGCATTGCCTGTGGTGCTTGCCATGACGCTTTTTCTCACCTCTGCGGGCTATATCGCCTACCGCATGATGAGCAGCTACAACTATAATCAGCGGTGGAAGGACTATGACGACTGCGGAGTGGGCTGATGAGATTATTCAACGCAAATGTCCATCCCGTCACCTCTCCTGCCTTTTACGGCTGGGTAGAGGTAAAAAACGGAAAGATAACTGCCATGGGAGAGGGGGATATAAAGCCCTCTGCCCATGATACGGACTGCAAGGGGAACCACCTTTACCCCGGCCTTATAGACATACATACCCACATGGGCTTTATAGGTGACGGTCAGGGAGAAGAGGGCATAGACGTAAACGAGGGCTCCTCCGCTCTGACTCCCGCCCTAAGAGCCATTGACGGCATAAACTACTACGACGGCTATTTCAATGATGCTGTAAGGGCTGGAGTCACCGCTGTGGTGACCGGAGTGGGCTCCCTTAATGCCATAGGCGGCACGATGATCGCCGTAAAGACGGATGTGCGTACCGAAAAGGGCACCAGGAGCCTTGAAAAGGCATTTATAAAGACGGTAGCCATAAAAATGGCGCTGGGTGAGAACCCCAAGGGCTACTATGCCGAAAGGGACGAGGCACCGCAGACCAGAATGGCGATAGCTGCACTTATAAGAGAAACTCTCTATAAGGCAAAGCAGTATATGGAGAGAAAGGAAGCTGCGGAGGACGAGAGCGATATCCCCGATTTCGATCTGGGCTATGAGCAGCTCATACCGCTTTTCAAAAAGAAGATACGCCCCCATATCCACTGCCACAGGGCGGATGACATACTGACAGCCCTGCGTATCTGTGAGGAGTTCGGGTTTTCGCCCCTGCTCGTCCACTGCACGGAAGGCTATCTTGTGGCGGATATCATAGGAGAAAAGCTGAAAAAGCTGGGCGGCGGAGCAGTTGTGGGACCTATCCTCTGTGACAGGGGAAAGCCGGAGCTTGCAAAGGCGGATCCTAAAAATGCGGCAGTGCTTACGGAAAACGGTGTGATGACTGCTGTCTGCACCGATCACCCGGAGGTCATGACAGACCTTCTGCCCCTTTCTGCGGCAATTTGCCGCAAAAACGGGCTTTCCCGTGAGGACAGCATAAGGGCTCTGACCGTTAATGCAGCAAAGCTTGCGGATATAGACCACATCACAGGATCTGTTGAAAAGGGCAAGGATGCGGATCTCGTGCTCTTTGACGGGGATCCCGCAGATCTTGATACAAATGTCCTTTTTACCATGATAAACGGTATAATGGTATATGATAGGGGAAAGGAATGACAGTATGGACAGATACAGGATCACAGCGGCATTTGCCGCATCAGTGATGCTCCTTTCGGGCTGCGGAGGCACTGCACCGAAGAATGATGCTGCATCGACGGAAGAAAGTGCTGCGGCAGCCGCAGAAAGCACGGCTTCCGTGGATGAGACCGAAGCTGATGGCGGGATAAAGGCTGTTTTCGGGGATATACGCACCGAGTACAATACTTCTCTTGATCTCTCGGATTACCCTCTTACAAAGAGCGATGTGCCGGATGGCTATTCACTTTCCGTAGAGGCTGAGAGCGGGACATTTTCGGGTGCCGTAAAGGTCATGGAGAGGAAGGGCGCATCCGGAGACAGCTTTGTTACAGGGCTCAACAAAGCCGAAAACGGCGACAGGCTCGATCTGAAGATAGATGTGGAGTATTCTGGCTTCTACGATCTGAATTTCCTCACAAGCGGAAGCTCCGACGACAGGATGAACAATGTCCTTGTGGATGATGAAAAGGTGGGAGAGATAAGGAACCTTTCAACAGACAATACATTCGGGGACAGCAAGCTGAAAAATGTCTACCTTGAAAAGGGGAGCCACACTGTTTCACTTACCCCCAGCTGGGGCTACATAGATATAGACTGCCTTATGATCACATCCCCCGAAACTCCCATCACCGAGGATGTTTACAAGGTGACAAAGCCCCTTTCCAATCCCAATGCGGATGAGCGCACGAAGAGCCTTTACAAGTTCCTCTGCGATATCTACGGCAAATATTCCCTTTCCGGACAGTATGCGGATAAGGGCAGAGAGTCTTCCGAATTTGCAAAGATAACCGCAAAGACGGGGAAATCCTTTGCAGTGCTGGGTCTTGATGTTTCCGGGTATTCCCTTGGCAGCATAGAGCACGGGACCGACTCCCGCACCATAGAATATGCCTATGACTTCTACACCAACGGCGGCGGCATAGTGCAGCTTTGCTGGCACTGGACCTCTCCCGGCAAATATGCCCCCAACAATGAGGGTCACCCTTGGTATTCCTCTTTCTATGCGGAACATTCCGACATCGACCTTGACAAGATCATGAACGGTGAGGATGAAGAGGGATACGACCTTCTCATGAAGGATATAGACCACATGGCAGGACAGCTTGCAAGGCTCAGGGATGCAGGTGTCCCCGTTCTGTGGAGACCGCTCCACGAAGCCTCCGGCGGCTGGTTCTGGTGGGGCGACTGCGAGCCTGAAAGCTATATCAAGCTGTGGAACACCATGTATGATAAAATGACCAACGAGCATGGTCTTACCAACCTTATCTGGGTGTGGAACGCGCAGTCTCCCGAATGGTATCCCGGTGATGAGACCGTGGACATAAACGGTATAGATATATATGCGGGCGAAAGGGTAGACTCCTCTCAGACAGGCTCCTTTACCGATATGGCTCTTAGCTACGGCACCGAAAGCAAGCTGGTGGCTCTCACGGAAAACGGCTGTGTCATGGATCCCGACAAGGTTATGAGGGATAATGCAAGGTGGCTTTTCTGGGGCACATGGTCCGACCCCTTTACCATGAAACTGGGTGTGGCGCTCAACGATGAATACACAACATATGAGCTGCTCACAAAGGCATACAACCATGAGAGAGTGCTGACTCTTGACGAGCTGCCCGACCTGAAAAACTATAAGTAAACTCACTTTCCTTAAAAGGGGCTGATCCTTGTGCCTGTTATACAGCTTGCGCTGTCGCTCATAGTCCTTGGCATAATCTACAGGAGGATGACCGGCCGTGAGATACCCTCGCCCCCGGGCAAAAGGCAGGTGATACTGCCGGTAATACTGGGAGTGATCTCACTGATCCTCTCTCTTGCGGTGACACTGGGACTTATGTGGCTCCTGAAGATCGGTCTGGGTATCAGCACAGAGGGCTTGCCTGTTTTCCTTCGTTCATTTATTTCTGCATTTGTGTCCGCAGGCTTTCCCGAAGAGCTGTCGAAGATGCTCATGATGCTCCTGTGCTTCCGTGTCTTCCGCAAAAGCATAAGAAATGTCTATGAGTATATCCTTATAGGTGCGGGAGTTGGCTTCGGCTTCACCCTTTTTGAGGAGTTTGCCTACGGCTCCGACACTGCCGCTCTGAGCAGGCTTTTCACCATAGCGGCTCATATGATCTTCGGTATCATTATGTCAAAGCACCTTGGCACTGCCCGCTTTAAAAAGGAGCGGAGAGAAAATGCCGCAGGAGACAATATAAAGGCTTTTTGCCTCCCGGTGCTCATACACACCGTCTATGATACCTTCACCGCCTTCAATACCTATCTGAAGAGTGAGGACGACGGCGAGGCTGCCATAGGCGTGCTCCTTGCCCTTGCTGTGGTGGTGACCCTGTTTGTGATGCAGATAGTCCTGCTCATAAGGCTCAGAAAGGATACAGGAAAATACTGCGAAATGTCCTTTGGCTCGCAGGAAACTGCAGGGACAGCCTGATACTATTTCTTCCTCGATGTATAGAAAATCTCCAAGCCTCAAATCCCTTATATTCAAGCATTTGCGGCTTGTTTCTTGTCTATACATCGGTCAGAAATCAGTATGATCGTTGTACAGCAGGATAGCCCATAAACAAAGTCATCCCCCGAAAGGTCATCTGAATGATCTTTCGGGGGATGTTGTTTTCCGTTGTGTATCAGCTGTGCCCTGCCGGGTCATACTGATCCTTCCTCGATGTATAGTCGATCTCCAAGTCTCAAATTCCTTATATTCAAGCATTTGCGGCTTGTTTCTTGTCTATACATCGGTCAGAGATCAGTATCATTTCAGCTCCACTACGGTAACGCCGTTTTCACCTTCGCCGTAAAC
>ODAI012867209.1_pt1 | contig 29982 bp, 37 predicted proteins | sample 1539321 | NCBI WGS metagenome assembly ODAI01 (sample SAMN02144231, study PRJEB22623) | gut metagenome | biome: sheep rumen | host: Ovis aries | place: New Zealand
CCCGGAACAAAGACGACATTCTTTGCCGCTTCCAGAATCATGTAAGCATCTTCCACAGATATAGCCTTCGGCTCCTTTGCAGGACCGGCAGCACCCTTCTTCTTTGAGCCACCGAAACTCTTGAAAAGGAGACTTCCGAATGTGCGGTTCATAGCCTTACACATAATCAATGTAAGGATAAGACCAGAAGCACCGACCAGACATCCTGAAACAACCAGAACCGTGTTGTTGATTGCAAATCCAGCAAAAGCAGCAGCCAAACCAGACAAAGCGTTCAGGAATGAGATGATGACCGGCATATCACCGCCGCCAATCGGGATAACCATGGTAAAGCCCAAAAGGAGGAAGATTGCCGTAGAAGCGATTACTCCGCATTTTTCGATCTCTGCAAAGCCAAATGGATTTTCAGCAGTGAAGAATGAATAAGCGATGATTGAGACCAAGCCGAGTACGCACAAAACGCCGTTCAAAGCGTTCTTAGCAGGAATTACCCAGCCCTTGAAAGTCATCTTTCCGCTCAATTTGCCCCATGCAACCAGAGAACCGGTGAAAGCAACAGCACCGATTGCGATAGTCAAACCAAGTGAAACAGCTGTGAAGTAGTCACCTTTTGGAGCTGCGATGTACTGTGTCAAAGCAACGAGAAGTGAAGAAAGACCGCCGAAACCGTTGAACAAAGCAACGAGCTCAGGCATACCAGTCATCTGAACTTTCTTAGACCATATAGCACCGATAATCGTACCGATAAGAACCGCAGCCGCAATCCAGCAGTAACCGTTTGAAAGAAGCGGGTTTCCGCCCCAAGTTGCAGCATCCGTAGAGAAAGCTGACATAACATCTTTCTGAATAAGAACTGTCACCACAGCAACCAGCATACCGATTGCAGAATAGAAATTTCCCTTGCGGGCAGTGGCAGTCTTTCCCAAAAGTTTGATTCCCCGGATAAAGAAGATGCAGGAAATCATGTACAAAACTTTAATCAATGTGTCGTTCATTCCGCAACTCCTTACTTTTTCTTTGAGTCCTTTGTCTTGAACATACCAAGCATTCGGTCAGTAACCATGTAACCACCGATTACGTTGATAGTAGCAAAAACAATAGCGAGGAAGCCAAGAACAGCTCCGACCTTTCCACCGATTTTAACGGCAGCCGCAGTGATAGAAATGGCACCAACAACGGTGATACCAGAAATAGCGTTTGTTCCTGACATCAGCGGCGTGTGCAGCTGTGAAGGAACTTTTGCAATCAACTCCAATCCAAGGAAAGCAGCGATTACAAATACGAAAATAAGCATTATATCCATAAAAATTAACTCCTCTGTCACCCTGAACTTGTTTCAGAGTCTTTTTTGGGCGTTACCCTTCGGTCGCTTCCGCTCCCTGCGGGTCGGGCTTTTCGCACTTCCGCGCTAACCGCGCTCCATACCGCAAGCGGTACTGCTTCGCAGGTGCTACAATCCCTAACGCATGGAACCACAAATCCATCCGTGGATTTGTGGATTCCTGACGAGAATTTTCTGCGAAAATTCTCGCTTTGCTTATCCCCTACATCCTGTAGGGCATTGACTGTCTATGCCTTAAAGCGTTCATGAATAATCTGTCCGCCCTGTGTGAGCAAACAGCCCTTCATGATGTCGTCTTCCATGTTAACTTTGAATTCTTTTGCTTCCTTGTCGTAGAAACCTGCGTGGGTAAGGAAGGCCGTGATGTTTCCAGAGAACATTTTTGAAGCATCATAGGGAACCTGCCTTTCAAGCAAATCGCCAGACATGATTGTAACGCCGTTCTCGGTAACCACATTCTCAAAGAGTTTTGAGCCTTCGACATTGCCGCCGGTAGAACAGGCCATATCAACGACGATTGAGCCCGGCATCATTCTGTCAAGGACATTCTTTTCGATGAGGCGCGGAGCCTTGCGTCCGAATACTTTTGCCGTTGTGATGACGATGTTTGCCTTTTCACAGACCTTAGCCTGTGCTTCCTTCTGTTTTGCAATCTGCTCCGGAGTAAGCTCTTTTGCGTATCCTTGAGCAGTCTGACCCATTTCACCCAGGTCGATTTTTACGAATGAAGCACCCAGAGACTTAACCTGCTCTTCAACGACCGGACGAGTATCGAATGCGTCAACACGGGCACCCAAACGTTTTGCAGTAGCGATTGCCTGAAGACCGGCAACACCGACACCAATAATGAAAACGCGGGCAGGGTTGATTGTACCGGCAGGAGTAACCATCATCGGAAGGATTTTTGGGAGTTTAGCAGCCGCATTCAAAACTGCGACATAACCAGCAAGGGAAGTCTGTGATGACTGAACATCCATCTTCTGTGCGAGAGTGCTTCGAGGAATCATCTCAAGCGAGACAGCCTGCAATCCCTGGGAAGCAAATTTATTAAGAAGCTCTTTTTCATTGAAAGGATCAAGATAGCTCAAATGCAGCGTGCCTTCTTTAATTCCGTCAATCGAAGTTGGTTTCATGATTCGGACAATAATTTCTGAATCAGAATAAGCATCCTCTTCTTTTGCAACGATTGTTGCCCCTGCATTCTTATAGGCCTCGTCCGAGAAACCGCTCTTAAGACCGGCACCCGCAACGACTTTAATCTCAAAGCCCATAGGTACAAGTTTTTTTACGTCATCAGGAATGAGGGCAACACGGGTTTCGCGCTCGTCCTTTTCCTTACAGACCAAAACTTTCTTCATTTTTGTAAGCCTCCTTTAAGGACATAAAAAATCATTTCAATTATATAATGGTTTTTCCATTTTTACATCAAAATTATGTTTTTTTTATCAAGAAAAAGCTGCGCCCGCTATGGAGCAGTGGCGAAGCCAGTCGCAAAGCGACCGAGGGCTACCGAGCTGCGGAACAGCGGTTGACAATTGATTGCGCCCAAAAAACTCTTTCTTTCTTGGCCTTATCGTGCTATAATAGATACAAATTTTTTCGTGAAAAGATTTTTGTCATTCTGAACGAATGTGAAATTCCAGCTGTTTCGCTAACGCTCAAACATGACGGATATTTCACGATTTTGGAGATTAAAAATGAAAAAATTCATGGACAAAAACTTCCTTCTTGAGACAAAAACCGCTCAGAAGTTGTTTGAGGCCTGCAAAAACGAGCCTCTCTGGGACTATCACTGTCACCTTATCCCCTCACAGATTGCAGAGAACAAAAAATTCAAGAATCTCACTGAAATCTGGCTTGGCGGCGACCACTACAAATGGCGACAGATGCGCACTTACGGTGTAACCGAAGACTACATCACAGGCGACAAACCTGACTACGAAAAATTCCTCAAATGGGCAGAGACAATCGAGCACCTCATCGGAAACCCGCTTTATCACTGGACTCACCTTGAGCTTCAGCGATACTTCGGAATCGATGAGCCGCTCACAGTCAAGACAGCTCCTGCAATCTGGGAAAAAGCAAACAAAATGCTCCAGAGCGACGAATTGAGCGTTAAAGGCATCTTCGAAAAATTCAATGTCTACGCTGTCGGTACAACAGACGACCCGATTGACTCTCTTGAATACCACAAGGCAATCGCCGCAGGAACAGCTCCAATCGGTAAAATCAAAACACAGGTTCGCCCGTCTTTCCGCCCGGACAAAGCAATCAACATCAATCTTCCTACATACAAAGACTACATCGCAAAATTGAGCGAAGTCTCTGGAATCAACATCAAAACTTCTGATGATGTAATTGCTGCCCTCATCAAACGCCTTGACTTCTTCATCGAAAATGGATGCCGTGCTTCTGACCACGCTCTTGAATACCCGCCATGCAAAATCGACACTGACGCAAACATCGACGCAGTTGTGGCTCGCGCATTGAAGGGTGAAGCAATCAGTGAAGCTGAGGCCGAAGCCTACAAGACAAAAGTTCTCGTCGCTCTCGGACGCGCTTACGAGCAGAAAGGCATCGTTCAGCAGTGGCACATGAACGCAATCCGCGACAACAACAAGGCTATGTTCAAAAAACTCGGTCCTGACACAGGTTTCGACGGAAGCCACGACAAACCAATGGCAGAAAATCTCGCCGGCCTTATGAACCTCATCGAAGAAAAAGGCGGCATGCCAAAAACAATCCTCTACACATTGAACCCGAAAGACTACTACTCAATCGGAACAATCATGGGATGTTTCCAGGGCGGCGGCATCAAAGGCAAAATCCAGCTTGGTTCAGGCTGGTGGTTCTGCGATCACCGCGACGGCATGGAACAGCAGATTAAAGTTCTTGGCAACCTGGGCATGATTCCGGCATTCGTTGGTATGCTCACAGACTCACGCTCATTCCTCAGTTACTCACGCCACGAATACTTCCGCCGCATTCTCTGCAATGTAATCGGCGGCTGGGTCGAAAACGGCGAATACCCGGATGATATGGATATGTTGATTAAGATTGTCAAAGACATCTCATTCGGAAATGCCCTGGCTTACTTCGGAAAATAATTTCGGGCACATCCCTACCTATCGGTAGGGTCGTGCTTTTCGGGGTTCCGGCTGTCGCCTACATTCGCTTCGCGAACGGCTAAGCCGCCCCTACAATCCCTTGTGCAAACAAGTTAATATTTTGTAACATTTTTTCCTATAGTCTTTTTCATAGGAGTATTTTTTCTTCTCGGTTCGAAAGGCGAAAATCCATATTTTCCATCTTTCTTATAAATTAAATTTCTTCCAATATAAACACTTTCTAATGGACAATCATAAAATAAACCTTCTCCAAACAAGGCTGGCCCACCATCTTTATTGTAACTGAGTTCTATTGATTCCGTACTATCCTCAAAAATAATCTCTTTTAATTTTTTACATCCAAAAAACGCTTGGTAACCAATTTTCTTTACAGACGCAGGAATTGTTATCGATTCAAGATGCGGTGTTTCAAATGATTCAGTATAAAAAGTATATTGGGGAATTTCAGTTATCTCACTACTTAGTATTATTTTTTTAAATTGAATACTTGAAAGATTAAAACTAAAACTAAAATCATGAAAAAGATTTTCTCCAATCATATATGTTAAATTATCAAAGTCATATAGAAATTCTAGTCCAGAAGTTATTATTGATTTTGATGTATCAAGAATAATATTAGAATCTGTAGGAACTTCCCTTAATTTTGAAGCAAGTGTTGCGACATTATTTTTTGACCATTCCCCAAACAATTTTAGTGTGTAGGTTTTAGACTCTGTCATTTTGAAAGTCTTCGTTTTTATATCTGTCGCGTATAAGGTTATCTCATATTGTTCTTCCCCATTTTCCTGTTCTGTATGCGATTCCGACAAATTTTCATCTTTTATCTCGTCATTTGGTTTATCTGCTTTCGTTTCATTTTCTGATTCTGAAACATCACTTTGTTTTTCTCTCGATACATTTGAATCATTACTTTTAACTTCCATTTTTTCATCATTATTTTCTCCCGAAGCACATCCTAATATAAAAAGCAAGGTAGAAGAACAAAGGAGCAAAAGGGCAATATTTTTTTTCATGATAAAGACCTCCAGAAAAATAACGCTAACACAATTACTATAATGCTAATAAAGTAATTTATCAACTTTATTACAGTTAGTTTTAATTCTAAATCCTTTATAAGCAAAAAATAATCTGTGTCATACTAAATATATGACACACTTGCAGCAGGTCTTTATAAACAACATTCGTTTCTATCGCACGAAAGCAAATTTTACACAAGTTGAATTTGCCGAGGAAATTGGTCTCAGCCCTAACTATCTTAATGCGGTCGAAAACTGAAGAAATTTTCCATCCGCAGACTCTTTGCAAAAAATGTGTGATGTATTAAAAATATCTCCGTACCAACTGTTTCTTGAACAACCTGAAATTACAAAATTCAATAATAAAACAGAACAACAGCAACTCATTCTGAGCCTAAAACAAGAAATAGATTTCTTATTACAGTTATACATTGAAAAATAACTTCTAAACAATTATATTTTTATTGCCACAAGTCTATTTGTTATACAAAATGAACTGATTATGGGGCTTACTTCGGAAAGTAATCAATCGCCCGCTAATCTAGTGCTCAAAAATTTCGCGTAAAATGTCTTTCAGCGGAAGATGATTTGACTTTAATGCAAAGAAGAATCTCTTCCGCTCTTCAAATTCCTCGTTGCGTTTTCTAATAGACTCTTTCAGATTTTCGTAACGGATTTCAAGTTTATTTTCCTTTGCATACTCACGGATTTTTGTTGAAATCTGGAAAGTATAGCACAAATCAATTGTAAAAACGCCGTAAAAAAATCCTACAACAAAACTGAATGAAAGATGATTCGTAAACCAATAGAGCCATTCCAAAATGCGGGGATGAACAAGAAAATAATATGCTCCGCTTAAAATCACCCAGTAAAAAGAATATTGCGGGCAGATAATTCCCTGAATATTCAGCCAATTCTTACTGTAATCCCAAAGCTTGATTTTCATGCCCTTGATGAAGATAAGCCCCGCTATAAATTCCATAACAGTGATGGCAAAAGCCATTAGGATAAAGAGCAGGAGTTTTTGAAGCCATTTACTCTCCACAAAACTCACATCGATAAAAGAAAGGGCGAAGAGCAGACAGAGGCTCAGTCCATAAAGAGGCAGATAAGGTCCAGTCAGAAAACCAGGGTTTATCCATTTTTTTTCAGGATTATTCTTAGAAAAAAATCGCCGCCAGAAAAGCTCGATTCCCCAGCCGATAATGCTACCGGCAAAAAATAAAAAAGTCAAAACCAGTAAAGCAGTCAAAAGAAGTCTCCTTTTTAATTTTCTACCAATCGTTAGTTAGAATTTTCCACAAATTGTGCATACATTGTGGAAAACTTTTATTTACCGTTCGTTAGTTTAATTTATCCACAAGCTATTTCACGACCGAAAACCTTCGTTCTGCGACAACTTTTATCCTATCAAGTTTTTCTGAAATCAAGCTATACAAACTTTCGTTCGTTTTTCGCAATTCTTCAATTTTAGGAAGCCAGTTTACAAACGACTGTTCGTTTTTCTTATTCGCAAGTTTATTCAATGTTTGGGGAATAATCTTTACTAATGTTCTTTTGTCAGAATCAGTCCAATTCAGTCGCAGAAGAATTTCTGAAAGTTCTTCTTCTTTTGTCTCACAACTAGCGTTCGTTAGTTTTTCACTCAAATCATTCAGCTGGTCGAAATTCAAATCATCAAAATTTTCTGGAATTTCCAAAGTGAAAAAATCTTTCGTCTGAATTTTGACTCCCGCCACAAAGAGAATTTTTTCCTCGGATAAAATTTTATCCGCAATATCTTCCAAACGACTAAAAGAATATTTTTGTTTAAAGAGCAGAAGCGTCTTTTTTCGCTTGAGAATAAAATCAATTTCCCGAATCGAATCTTCATCGCTTTTTCGGCTCGTGTCAATGCTCAAAATAAATTCAATGTTCGTGTTCTGCCGGCGGTTACTCTGCTTGCCACCTCGGTAAGTCGTATACTCATTAGTAACCAGAGAAAGCCGCCCCCGCTTGGTGCAGATTTCCCGCATCTTCTCAAAAGGAATGATTCCATCAGTGCTGTAGCTGATAAAAATAAATCGGGCATCAAGGTGCATAATCAAATCTTCAAAAGATTCTTCCGCGGAGTCCTTGTAGCAATAATCGGAGCGAGTATTTACCCAGTCTTCACGAATGGCCGCCTTTTTTTTGAGCACGCCCTTTGAATTCAGTTCCAGGGGAGCCGGAATTTTATCCCATTTGGCAATCGTGTTCAGCATGTGATAATTGCTTCCATATTGATGCTGATTGTAGGGCGGATCCAGGTAAGCGATATCGATGCCTTTGATTTTTCGGGCCAGTTCATTCGCATTTTCCTGAAAAACATGAATCGGAGAATTTGAATCAATCAAAACAGGGGAGTGAAGCTCAATTTTTTTCATAATCCGGCTTAGCGCATCCTTTCCATGACCGCCGAATTCCTTATGAAAAGCCTTAAAAACCCCGGAAGTGTTAGTGTGTGTCGCCGACTCATAGAGCAAATTCGCCAGCAAAAGATAAAATGCCTTTTCTCGGACTTCTGATTTCTCAAATTTCGTTTTGAATTTATCACTTTCAAGCCAATTCCGGATTTTATCGATGGCAAGGGCATTTTCTCGCGTGTAAAAAAGCCGCTCGGTCTTATAATCAGCCTGCTCAACATCAAATTCTTTCGGCGCATAATATTTTGCAATGTACTGATTTTTCTCGTCTGGCAGAGCAAGTGAATTTATCTCTTTTAAAAGCCTTTCAAATTCGGCCTGGCTTCCGAAAATCTTCGCAATTTCAGACTCATTGACATCCAAAAATCCCCGGTTCAAAACATAAGCGTAATATTCCCAGTCGTTGGCGTAAACTTCAAATCCTAAAAATTTCGCAAACCGTGAGACAACTCCGCTGCCAGAAAATACATCAAAAAAAGAAATTTTCTCGCTGGGAGCAATGCCCGCGTTTTCGATTGCTTTGTAAATCAAGGGGAGAAGTTTTCGTTTGTTGCCGATGTAGGCGATTATCTGCTCTGTGAGATAGGGCGAGTTAAATTCCATAAATTCCAAACTTTTTGAAGATAGGAAATTTTATCATTTTACGAATTCTCTAGCAATAGAGCGAATTTTCGCTTAAAATAAAAGTAGTTGAAAAAATCAGAATAAAATGTTTTTTAATAGAAGAAATTTTACCGTCAGCACAAAAAAAATTTTTCTCATTCCGCTGCTTTTCCTCTTTTCCTTGTTTTCTCTCTTTCCCGCTGAATTTCCAGAAAAGATTTCCAAGAATGCAAAAATTTCGATTCTCTCCGTCAATTACAACGATATTCTGCATTCGCTCTTTTCAAAAAGCTGTCTCCGTATTTACGATGCCGAAAATGACTTTGACCAGATAATTGATTTTGCCTATTTTGAGAATTTTGACGACCAGCTTTTCCTTCTTAAATTTTTCCTTAACGGTAAAAAAGCTCAAATCAAGACGGCTCCGTTTATCGATTATTTTCTTGCACAACAAAAACAAACTAATGTTAGTTTAATAGAATCTTTCCTAGATTTAAATCCTGCCGAAGTCGCTTACATTTTCAATTTTCTCTCTATTCTGCACAAAGCGCTCCCTGAATACAGTTATGATTTTGACTTGCTCACAAACAATTCAGAAACTCATATTTCCGTGATTCTCCACGATTCCGCCCGAATGGCTGGTGATAAACTAACTAACGAGCGTTACTCATTTTCTGAAATCATCCAGCACAATGTGAATTATAAACGACTGAACGATAGTTATGTTCTTGCCTCTCAAAAAGAAAATCTTGAATTCCACAAGCAAGATTTCTCAAAAGTCTTTCATAAAGAAAAAATTTCCCTCATTGTTTCCTTGATTATCTTTGCAAGTCTGGTCTTTTTGCTGACAGTCTACCAAGTGTTAGCCTATTTCTTTGAAAAATTGTATATTCTTTCAGTTTTTAAGACCGCCCAGATATTCGATTTTCTGATTCTTTTTGTGGCAGGATTTGCAGGCTGCATTATTCTCTATCAGGATATTTTCTCAAATCAGAGCATGTTCCGAAACAACATACAATTTTTCTTTTTGTTCCCCCTGCACCTGATTGCGGCCTTTGCAATTTTCAGACCAGTTCATAACCGAAAGCTTCGAATCTACTATTGGTCGTGGACAAGTTTCCTTTCGCTTCTCTACATTCTTATTTGCTCAATTATCGAAAGAAGTTTTCCTACAGTTAGCTTTTTATTTACACTGCCGATTTTTTTACGAACCGCCTATTTTTATTTTGCCGTAAAGGACATAAAAAAAGAGCGCACTTTCAAACCGTACGCTCTTTTAGCTAGATTTTTAGATTCAGCTTCTTCCTAGAACTTAGTTCTTAACTTTTGTAAGCTCAATGTCAAATGCGAGGTAAGCGCCACCAGGAATTACGCCCGGAATGCCGTTCTCGCCGTAAGCCTGGCTCGGAGGAAGAACAATCGTCCTCTTTTCGCCCAGTTTCATATCCTGAACCATAATATCAAAGCCTGGAATCATCTGACCACCAGCTGTAGTGAACTCAAGAGGACCTCGGCCTTTTGACTGATCGAAAACCTGACCGTTTACGAAATAGCCCTTGTATTCAACGGCAACAGCCCGCTTTCCGCCGATTTTGCTTCCGCTTCCTTCTTTTGTAGTCTTATAGTAAATTCCGTTTGAATCTTTGCTGAATCCAGGGAATTTCTCTTCGACTTCCTTAATTTTTGCGGCAGCAGCAGCTTTTGCCCTTTCAGCGGCCTTTGCTTTAGCTTCAGAAGCGTGCTTGTCAAAATCAGCCTGAGAAGCAGTGAATTTTTCTGCATCTGCACCCTGTCGAACAATTGTAACTTTTACAATTTTATCACCCTGCTGGACTGCATTTACGACAGCCTGGCTGTCTGCGTTTACAACCTGACCAAAAATCGTATGTTTCTGGTTGAGCCAGTCTGTAGGAACATGAGTGATAAAGAACTGGCTTCCGTTTGTGCCAGGACCGGCATTTGCCATTGCAAGATAGCCCGGTTTGTCAAAGTTGAGGCTAGGGTCAAATTCATCAGCGAATCGATAACCAGGACCGCCACGACCGCTTCCTTCTGGATCACCGCCCTGAATCATAAAGTCAGCGATAACACGGTGGAAAGTAAGACCGTCATAAAAATGCTTGCCCTTGTGAGCGTCGAGAGTTCCTTCTGCAAGACCAACAAAGTTAGTTACAGTGAGCGGAGTCTTTTTATAGAAAAGCTCAAGCACGATCGGGCCTTTGCTCGTCTCCATGATTGCAAAAACGCCATCTTTTCCTTTAATCGCATCCAACGATTTGTCCATAGGTTTACATCCTCCAAAAGAGATTGCAAGCAACGCAAAAATTGCCGCAAACAGATTTTTTTTCATTTTATGCTCCTAGATTTTGCCGAAAAGCAATGCAGAGAATATATCATATTTACAGGGGATTTTCTATACTTTCCCCATCTCCTTGACGAACCACTTATAAATCGAATCAACCCTTGCATTGAAAGAATCTATCATTTTTTCTTCCAGCATTGAGATTCGCGGGTAATAGGCCTGCACCATTAAATAAACCAGGAAATGGTCTCCCTCATCAATGACCACGAGATTTATTTTGACATTGTGGGCTTTTGCTGCCGTGATGAAAGCGAATTTCAGAGGCTCAAAGTTGTCGAAGCAAACACTCACTTCATTTGCCCGCTGCTTGTATGAGAGGGAGTAATAGCATTTTCCGAAAGAATTATCGTCCTGCATACAGTAGAGGGTTTTTCCGTCTGCGCTGCCTTCCGTGTCATCTGGGATGCGCTCTTTGTTTTCCGGAGAATCTACGAGATATGCTTCATGGTAGAGGGTTTCCCATTTTTTGTGACGGTTTGAATAATATTCCGTTCCTTTCATCGTGGAAATTGAGCGGATTACCTTTGAAACATCCTCAATCGAAAGATTTTCAGAATTTGAGTTATTTTCTGCTGTATTTTCCTTACTACCGATAGTTTTTTTATCAAGATAGAAGAGTTTTTCTGTCGTAAGGCGGGGTTTTTCTGAATTATTCCAGTGATTTACAGCCAATTTTGACAGTTCTGTATCTGGAACTAACGAGAGTTTGACTTCATCATCGTTCAGAAAAACATTCTGCAATTCTCCGGCTTCTTTTACCTTTTCCAAAATCTCAGGCGAAACAGACTGAGCAAACAAAGCTGAAAGTGAAAGAGAAAATGCCGTACAAATCGAAATAATTTTCTTCATTCTAAGACCTCTCATCAATCAAAATCAATTTATTCTGTAAATAAAACGAACTGATTTCCCTCTTGTTACAAAAATATACCCCACATGTCTGTGGGGCTAAAGTTGGGAAAATCTAATAAGATTGTCGCACGATGTCATTCCGAACTTATCTCGGAATCTCCTTTAGTAGTTGCCTTTGTAAATAACGCGAACCTGCTTGTAAAGACCTTCGCCTTCGCTCTTTGTCTCAATGTCAGAGAAATCGTTAAGAGTGGTGTGAATCAAGCGGCGCTCAAAAGGATTCATCGGCTCAAGGAGGATTGAAGTTCTCTTTGTGCGGACTTTGTCAGCTGTTGTGTAAGCCAGATGAACAAGATTCTCCTCGCGACGAACACGGTAATTCTCAGTGTCAAGGATTATACGGACATCTTCTCGGCCTAGGTGACCTGCGTACACATTTGCCAAAAGCTGGAGAGCATCAAGGTTCTTTCCTTTGCGACCGATGAGGATTGAAGAGCTTTCTGAGCTGAGCTTAAGTCCGATTTTCTTTTCTTCACGGAAGGCAACTTCTACGCTTGCCTCATAGCCCATCTTTGCGATGACATCTGAAACAAACTGAACAAGTTTCTGTTCAAACTCATCCTGAGGAATTGGGTTACCCATGACACGTTTTGCTGTCTCTGATGGTGAAGAAGACTCGTCATCGTATTTTACACCAGGTGTTGCCTCGTCTGTGTGAACACGGATTTTAACATAGCCAGATTTGAACAAAGTCTTCTTCTGAACTTCGATAATCTCAACATCAAACTGATCGCTTTCAAGACCAAGTTCGATTGTCGCTTTTTCGATTGCGTCTTTTTCTGTTTTTCCTTCAAACTCGTAAGTCATTTTATTTATCTCCTATTTACTAACTATCGTTTGTTTTTATTTGTTGATTTAACCAAAACTGGCTTTTTATTCTTCATCATTTTATTGATGACAAGCTGCTGCCCAAGCTGGAAAATGTTTGAAACTGTCCAGTACAAGAGCAAACCTGCCGGAGCATTGTAGAAGAGGAAGAAGAACATAATCGGCATACCGTACATCATCATCTTCATCTGGCCGGCACTCTGTCCTGCGGCTGCAGTTCCACCGTTCTGAGTAATTTTTCCGAACAAAAGCTGAGAAATCACATAAACAATAGGCAAAATACGAATCTGATTCCAGCCCAAGAAAGGAAGTCCGCGCTCAAAAACAGGGCCGACATGGTCGCCTACCGAAAGGTCATCTATCCATCCCTTAATGAATGAAGCTCCACGGAATTCAAAGTAATTGTTGAACAAATTGTACATAGCGAACAAAATCACAAACTGGAAAAGCAATGGCAAACATCCGCTCATAGGATTATAGCCAATTTCTTTGTACATTTTCGCTGTTTCCATCTGCAATTTCTGAGGATCGCCCTTGTATTTGGCCTGAAGTTCCTGCATCTTCGGCTGGAACTGCTGCATTTTCTGAGTACCTTCCAAGCTCTTCTTTGTAATCGGGAAAAGAGCCATTTTCAAGATAATCGTTACGATAATGATTGAAACGCCCCAGTTGTGAACGATTTTATTGATGTTTTCAAGCAAGAATTTAAGAATGACCTCAAGCCAGTACAAAAATCCTGAAGTCTGCAAACTCTCGTTGAAGTGAACTCCGCTCAATCCCCATTCATTTTTATCTTCTGAAACATAATTTTTAAGTTCAGATTCATTTCGAGGACCAGCGTAGATATAATAACTATCGTTAGTTTCTTTTGAATCAGTTGCTTTTCGAGTCATTTTGACCTGAGCATTGGCAGATTCTCCGACTTCGATTTCTGAGTTGTAAACCACCGTGCTGGACATTGAATTTTTGTTCTCTGGGTAAACGATGAACTCGAAGTATTTTCCAGCCATTGCCGTCCAAACCCAATCACGCTCATAGTTTTTAGTCTGCTTTGTTCCCAGACGAGTTTTCTTAACTTTTTCGCCATTGAAAGAAACCAACTCACGGTATTCGTAGCGGTCAACTTTGGGATTATATTTCGGGCCGACCTGAGGAGCAGTGCGCAATGTGTAAGCAGCTCCGCCTACATCAAGTCCCTTGAAATTCTCATCGCCATCGATTGTGATGTCAAGTTTGAAAGTGTAGTCGTTCGGCTTGAAAGTGTATTTTTTAACAAGTGTAAATTCGCTTGTAGTTCCGTCTGCATTTTTTGAAGTAAATTTTTTGAAGAATCCGATTGAATAATCACCAAGTTTTTTTACATTAAAAATGTCATTAACAATCGGCTTTGTAGCGTCACCAAGAGAAAGACCAAAAGCGCGGTTTTTATCAGAAAGATTTTCGATAAGCTCAACGCCCTTTCCTGTATCCACATCACGGTTTTTAAGGTTGCCCTTGTCGTCTTTTTCGATTAACTCATAGCTGACGATATCGCCGCCACGGTTCGTAAAAGTGACCTGAACTTTATTTGTAGTGATTGTGAAATTTTCTTCGGTAAGATTGATTTCTTCGCCTGATTCAGAAATTGAATTTTCTGTAGCGATAATGCTTGTTTCAGAAGAATCAACTGAGCCTTCTGAATTTTCTGCTTTGCCAGCTTCGTTTTCTACGACAGCTGAATTCTGTTCAGTCTGATTTTCTGCCTGATTCTGTTCCTGAGCTTTTGGAGGAAACAAAAAAGTCTGTGCGGCAAAAAATCCCACAAATACAACGGTAGAAAGGGAAATTGCCCAAACGGTGTTTTTTTCCATTACTTTTTCCTTGAAAGATAATTTATGGCACGGGGTCGTAGCCGCCTGTGTGAAGAGGAGTGCATTTGATTATTCGTTTTGAAGAAAGATATAGGCCTTTAACAGCACCATGTTTTTTTAATGCTTCCAGCGCATAAGCCGAGCATGTTGGGTAAAAACGGCAGCAGGCAGGCTTTAACGGAGAAAGAAACTTTCTATAAAAGCGAATAGGCAGACATAAAATGAAAACAATTATTTTGCTCATTTTTTGACTATACCAGCTTTTTCACACAATGTACGAAATTGAACACACCGCGTGCTGAACGAGTCTTTCTCGGAAGGGGGATATACCAAAAAAAGCATATCATATCCGGTGTTCAGGTGTGCTTTGTAATTACGATAGGTTTCGCGACTGAACCGCTTTGCGCGATTTCGTTCGACTGCATTGCCAAAACCACGGGGAAGGGGAAATCCGATTCGATTGAATCCAAGTTGATTGGGGAGATAGAATAATTTTGCTCCCGCTACGCTTGCCCTTTTCCCGTTTTTGAACAGATTTTTAAAATCAGCAGGACGCTTTATGTGTTCTTCACGACTAAAACTTGCTGATTCCATAAAATCTGCCTCTTTTAATTAGTATTTTTTATGTTCGTCACAAACTGAGAGCTTTTTGCGGCCCTTAGCGCGTCGGCGAGCGAGAACCATGCGTCCACCACGAGTAGCCATGCGTGCACGGAATCCAAATTTTCTGTTTCTTTTAACTTTTGATGGTTGGTATGTTCGTTTCATAGAACATTCTCCTTATTATTGGGGACTTTGCCCTTAATTTTGATAAAATTGAGCAATAAAATTCTTCATTCCCTAAAAAGAATTTTTTGGTAGTGGGAAGTAGTCTAACAAATTTATTCGCTTTCGGTCAATATATCGTTTTTTAATCTGTCTAAAATTCTTCGTAAATTTTCAGGAATTTCTTTATTCGGAGAAGATTTTTCTTTATTTTTAACGGAATCGCTAGAAACCTTCCGATTTTTTTCATCAAATTCCTGAATTACTTTTTCTTCTTTTTGAATTCTTTCTTCTATGTCTGAGCGGATTTTTTCTTCGTTAATTTGGGAATGAAGCTCGGCATTTGTGCCTCGAAGACGGAATGCCAGAGACGAAATTTTTACATCAGGAACGCCCCGTTTTAGCCCTGTGATAATATACTTCTGATAAAGGCGCAAAGTCTGAATCCAGGCGGGGTGATCAGCCTCAACAAGAAGAATTCCGTTTTTCAAATCAATAATCCGGGAATGAGAATAAAGATTTACGCCAAGATTCTCTCCATTCTTTGCGTTCGAACGGATTGACTCCAGAGTAACCCGCCAGGTTCTGAGAAGTTTGTTGTTTTTTTCGACTTCCGCACGCTCGATATTTGTGAATGCGGTCATTATCATTTCCTGCGCGGAAATCAGGTTGTCCTCATACGCCATCAAAAATTCCTCAGCTGATTCTTAAGAATCTGAAGTTTTTCCTTGAGCCGCCGAACTTCATCCAAAGAAGAAAAAATCTTTGAAGCCATGTAAGCGTCAGCAAAAATTCCGTCAAAAAGGAAATCAGCAAAAGTCAAAAAACCGCCAATCGTCATGCGGTAATCTGGAGGAATGCTCACAGAGCCGAGAACCTGCTGCAATCTTTGCAGAAGCATGTTCGCCTCATTCATAAGATTGGCCGCACCGTTGAGTTTATGGTGCTTAATCAGGTCAGTGATTAATCCTCCTCCCAGCATGTCAAGGACACTCCAGTTGCGTGCACTCTTAAGCTTGTCTTCTGCCTCTTCAACGAGAGGAATTAAACGATCAATGAGACTCAAAGCCTCAGAAATTTGTGGATTATTTGTCATTTTTCACCTTATCCTTAGCATAAACGCTCAGCCCAACAAGCACGCAGCCTTCGATATACGGAAGATTTTTCTCGTTGAGATAAGAAAGAAGCTCCTCACTCTCCGCACCAGGCTGAATCACGATGCACTTAAATGACTTTTTACATTCCTTGATGAGAGCCAGACCTTTCACCGGGTTTATGCAAAAGTCGATGATGTCAATATCGCCCGGAATATCATTAAAGCTTGCAAGCTCTTTTCCAACAGAATGAACCGTGTAGCCGTGCTCCAAAAGCCCCTGCTTGATTTTGTAAGCATATTTCTCAGGATTGAGTGTGTCGCCCGCAACTGCAAAAAACTGCTGATGCATGATTTCTGGTAATTCCATGAGGCTAGTGTAACATAAAAATGGAAATTTAGGAATTAGAGATGAGGAAAAGGAAAAAAATTACAATCCGAGAAGTTGTTTTTTCTTTAAATCAAATTCTTCTCTTGTAATTACCCCAGAATCAAGTAATTTTTTCCATTTTAAAAGTTCATCTGCAGCTGATTCATCATTAGAATTTTTTAGAAATATGCCAGTTACTTGATTCACTGCAAAATATAAATCATCCCAAGCCATTTCCGCTGTATAAGAAACAATTTTTCCATTATCTAAACTGATTATAAAATTTCTGAAATCATCCAAATCATCTTCATATTCTGATGAAATAAATTTTGTATCATGTGCAGAAATAAAGCCTGATGCAACATGAAGAATTCCTTTCTTTTTGTGAACACCTTTGATAATAATTGAAATACCAGAATCTGTATTATTTTCAATATGAATTCTGTCTTCTACTTTTCCTTTTGAATTGTCTACTTCAACTTCTCCATTTTCATTGATCTTCGCTGAAAGCGGAATTGTTTTTGCAAATAATGAAAATGCTAACAAAAAGAGTGATAAAATACAAAAATATCTTTTTTTCATAAATTCTCCATAGTTTAAGGCAAGTGTAAAATCTTGATAATCAATAGAATATCTGCCTTATATCTTGTATTACATTATTTTCATAAAACTATCAATATCAACAGTTTTCCCGTAAAATCATCGCTCGCTTCAACAAGCCGATTCCAGAGAGTTTTCTTGATGAAATAGATTTTTCTTCCTGTTTTAAATTTTCTAACAATTCCAACATTGCCTTTGCCGCCGCTTGCTTTGCCTTTTTGCGAGTCGTTGCTTTTCCCAAAACTCGGTTTTCGTTGTTATTTAGAGTTAGTGTACAAATCCAGAACAATTTCCCATTTTCAGCAGTTTGTGCAAAACTATAGTTCGGCTGACCGATTTCCTTTTTGATATATTTTAGGTTCAATATTTCAACCGCTGTCGGAGATTTTTTTGAACTGTTTAAGATATTTGCCCCAGTTTGTTCAACAGACTTCTTTTTTGTGACATTCTGACCTGTCAGATAAGTATATGCCGATTCTACCGCCACATTTTGAGCTTCTTCCACCGTCTTGCCGTTTCCAACAAAAAACCCATTAACAGATTGAAGTGAAACAGCACAATCATAACGAAGTCCGCAGTTCCAAAACGAGTATGTCGGCAAATCCAGCCCGTTTTTCTTACAATAATTCTGCAATTTTTCTGTAGCATTCTCTGCAGTTTTATCATATCTTAACAATTCCGAAGCAACACGAGACAAAACATCCATGTTCCAGTTTGAATCTATTGCGACTGCTCCCAAAATCGACTCAATCAAATCGCCTTTCTTGTTCTTTCTGTCATGTAAATAATAACCGTGAGCACGCTCTAGATAAGAATCGAATTCAAGGACATTTGAACAATGTGCTAGTTTCTCATTTTTAACCAAACGAGATTTCTCTTCCGAAAGCTGTCCTTCCGGTGCCGAAGAAACAAACTGCCCGCTGGCATCAACATGACAAAATTCAGAAGCCAAATTCTTAACCACTGCAAGCCCCAGTACAGCATCACCGATGAATTCTAGAATTTGATAATTCTGTACCCGGTTCTGCGTGGCAACCGAGAGAGAAGGGGAGATAAAAGCCTGCTTGAGAAGCACAGGATTAACAAACTGATAACCTATTTTCTGCTGAATCAGAGAAAGTGTTGTTTCGTCCATATCGTCACTGTAGAATTTTCAGCGAGCTGACACAAGAAAATCATTGTAGAATTTCTCCCGCACTTCGTTTTCTTTTTGAAGCCATTGCCGCTACACTTGGCATCCGGTCACAATTTGCGACTGGTTGTGCTTTGGCTTCAGTGCCACCTTCTTTAGGTAGGTCCTGCTTTGTCATAAGAAAAAGATTATCTTCCTTATCGTTAATCATTTTCACCCTTGCAACAGGTTTGCCATTTTCCACAAGCAGGATTTGAGGGCATTTTTTCGCAGCTTTGAGAAAAGTGTCTGCGTTCAATTCCGATAGTTCCAGATATTCCGCCATCATGTCAGCAAGAATGTGATTCACCACATTATCCACGCTCTGATTGGACTTCTCGGCAAGTTGATTCAAATAGTCTATAACAATTGCATCCAATTCAAGTTCTGTATCAATCCAGCGCTCCAGTGGTGTGATGATTACTTTGTCGAAGTTAATTTTTCCATCTTTTGTAATTTCCATGTGCAACTCCTTTTAACATATCACAATTTGCGATATGCTATATTTTTGAACCGATCACAATTTGTGACCACTCGCATCAATCGCTTGTAAATCCAATTTTGCGTTCTGACTTTGGCTCTTCAATCAGATTGTTTAGCACTTGAATAATTTGACTGATTTTTCTGTCCTGCTCGGAGAACTTTTTATCACAGTGGTCGATGTGAAGCAGAAGCAAGCGTCGGATTTCCGCAAGTTCGGCTTTATCGTCTGTTTTGACAATCTGCGAATTTACATAATGCCGTAGCTGAACAAAAGCGTTCATGATGCGAATGCTGACTTGAACCGCTGTTTCACTACGCAAAACAGCAGAAAGCATGGCTACACCTTGCTCAGTAAAGACATAGGGAAGATATTTTGAATGTTTACCACGCAGACTGTCGTTTTCCTCGTCTAAGGTCGCAATTTGCGACCTTAGAGAATCTTTTCCGTTGTTTAAGGTCACAGATTGTGACCTTAAACGATCTTTTTCCACTTTTGAGGTCGCAAATTGCGACCTCAAAAAATCGTATTCTTCTGAAGTCAACTGAAATCGAAATTCTTCTGGAAATCGCTCAATATTTCTCTTTACAGCTTCGGTAATTCGTTTCGTCTCCACGCCATAAAGTTCCGCAAGGTCTCTGTCTACCATAACCTGCTTACCACGAATGAGAAAAATCTTGCTTTCAACCAAAATCGGGGTAATATCCTCGTTTTTCATAGTTTAATTTTAAAATCGAAACAGACAAAAAACATTAAAGTAATACTTTAACAAAATCTATTGACAACTTGATTTAACTCTCTAAAACTACAATCTTGTAAATTCAAGCTTTTCTTTTATAATGTTTAAAGTATGGCTCTTTACAAAATTTCACCGACATTTTCTTTTCCAGTAATTGATGTAGAAGCAACTTCCAAAAATCTAAAATTCCTGCGCGAAGAACGAAAAATCAAAGTCAGCGAACTTCAAAAAATGTTCAATCTGGAATATCCACAGGCCATATATAATTGGGAAAATCCCGATGCCAAAACTTTGCCACGAATCGACAATCTTGTTGCACTCGCAAAACTCTACAAAATTACAATCGATGAGCTGCTTGTAATCAAAATGGAAAATTCTGGTGAAATGGTCGTCTCTGAGCCGTGCCCACCTTTTGGAGTCAAAAAGGAAACTATTGATTTTATTCACGACAACGCATCAAAACAGACAATTTCTGCAATCGAGAAGTTTTTTGGATTTTCTTTCTATAATCCCCACATGGAAAAATCTTCCTACACAGTCGTCAAACATCCGCTTGAGCCAGTCTGGTCGCCAGAAAGCACTGTGATTCTTTTGGGTACGATGCCGTCCCCGGCAAGCAGAGAAGTTGGCTTTTATTACATGCATCCGCAAAACCGATTTTGGCGAGTTCTCCCGGCTGTTTTTGAGGAAAGGCTTTCCTCTACGAATAACTTACCCGATACAACATCCGCCATCGCCGAACGAAAAGATTTTATTTTACGGCACAATCTCGCCCTTTGGGATGTTCTCGCCCGCTGTCAGATTGAAGGAGCGGCAGATTCTTCAATAAAACAAGAGATTCCGAATGATTTTACGGAAATTTTCGCAAATTCAAAAATCCGCCATGTCTTTTTTACCGGGAAAACGGCCGAAAGTCTCTGGAAAAAGCACTGTGCCAATATTTACGAAAAGCAATTCGGACTTACTTGCACCTGTCTTCCAAGCACAAGCCCGGCAAACGCACGCTTCACGGTGGAAAAATTGCTTGAGGAATATAAGATTGTGAGAAATTATACAAGTTAGAAGCGCTTCGGAATTTACTTCCATCCTTCCCAGACTTTTTCAGACATTCCAACCGTGGCATCTGTCTTTCCATTCCGGCAAATAGGTTGTTTCAACTGAATTAAGCGTAGTATATTTTTTGTGGAAAGAACATCGGTCTTATAGTTTTTCCGTCTGCTGCCGGTAATTTCAGTTGTACGATTTTATCGTACAACTCACTTCCTTCTTTGACTAACTTGATTTTCGGCGCCAGTCCATATTTATTTCTTTCTCGATTTTGGTTCTGGAAGTTCTGCGCACATCGTCGTCACCAATTCCCGCAAAAACTCGCGGTTATCAACATCTTCCACCAAAAGCATTTCTTTTGCGCCCTCGTAAGGCAATTCATGCGGAGCCTTGGGCATTTTTTCCATTGCGGATTTTGTCGGCTTAACAAGGAATCGGTCATCGTAGATTCCACCGAAAATCTTTTTGTCTTTATATAAAATGAATTCACCCATCATTGCGCGATGAGTGATTCCATCCAAAAGAGAAAGCTGGTCTAAGATATAAGCAAGATAGTCTTTTGAAGAAGCCAATTTTTGCTCTCAATTAGTTGTGGTGATGCTCGCCGTGGTGATGGTCACACTTCGCATCGATTGCACCATGCCCGCGGTTTCCGAGAATCAAAGTCTCTACTCCATCATAGGGACTATTTTATAGTGGGGTAGTGGATGATGTCAAACTTCCGAGCAAGCCTTCTACAAATCCTTCATATAAAGCACTTCGTCTTCAACCACTTTTCCCATAACCGTCTTTGTAAAGGCTTTTACAAACTTCATTCCGTTACGTTCAGCCACATGTCGGCTTTGAAGATTGTCAGACTTCATATAAGAAATAATTTTCTTCATACCGCGCTCTTTTGCAAAATCTGAACAAGACTTTGCCGCCTCAGTCGCATATCCTTTTCCCCGGAATTCTTTTCTTAAATGATAACCGATTTCCGGAAATAAATTATTTTCATCCTGCTGCATGGTAATTCCGCAGTCGCCAATCATTTCGCCGCTTTCTTTTAGACACACCGCCCAAAGTCCGAATCCGTATTTTTCGTAATTATCAAGATTCCATTTTATCCAGTTTTCTACTTCTTCCCGGGAAAAAGGGTGCGGATAAAACTTCATCGATTCCGGGTCACTCAAAATAAGGGCAAGAGTGTCCGTATCTTCCAGCGTCATCTGGCGAAGAAAAAGCCTTTTTGTTTCTAATACCATTTTTATCATAAAATCCTTGCGTTAGGCTATGGAGTGGTGGCGAAGCCAGTCGGGAGCAAAGCGGACGACCGAGGGTTACCGAGCCACGGAACAACCGGCCTGCCCCGGGTGCCTGTGGCAACTAGGGCAGGAAACGCCCTATTTTTTAAGTATACCACACACCACTGTAGCAGCCGGAATAAAACTGACCGCCCGTTACCGTAGATAAAGCCAAGCAGAATATCGATTAAATTGGAAGTCTGGGCTGAACCAAGAAAATGAGATGCGTTCACAATGGGAAAAATGCCGAGAAATCCCCCGATAAACGAAACAATATAATGTATCTGCGCCTCGTGACTTTGATTCATGCGAAGAGTGTAGCACAAAAGTTAGAATTTAACTACTTTTGGAGCGGTCGTAAAGTTTGAGAAAATTCTAGTCACATTCTTGAAGTACAAAACCTCTGTGTTGTCATCTTCAGCAGAGTATATGACTCTCAATTCTAAATCTGAAATGTTAATATATTTTGGTAAAAAAAATTAGTAAAAATGCTATGCCCAATTAATTTTAGAAATCACGAGAATAGCATTTATTTTTAATCCTCTACAAGACTTTTATTACAGTTACTACATGAAAAGGCAGATTCAGCAACTTGAGCATGGCATTTTGGACAGAAATATTTTCCTGGCTCTGAATCTTTTATTGCAAAATATTTGTTGCCAACTTGAACAGTGTTAAAAGTATCAGATGGTGTTTCGTTTTTTTCTGTATTATTTTTTTTATCATTTGAGGAATTAGATTTTTCTGATGTACTTACTCTTTTGAGAGAATCAAGTTTCGATGAGATTTCATTAAGTTTGCTCATTTGATTTTTAATACTTTCAATATCATTCAATTTTGTTTTGATTTCAGAAAGAATTTTCATATTATTATCAGTCGCATTAGCAATGTAAACTACAGTTGCAATTAGACCGTAAGCGATAACACAAAAAATTATTCCAAAAAGACCACCCAATACTGCACCAATAATAAATCCAAAAATAGAATTATTTTGATAAACAGCAAGAGTTAGTCCACCAATAATTCCATAAAGAATCACCGTCAAAACAACAATAATTCCAATCCATGCTTCAAATTTTTCTTTTAACCATTGAATCATTTTTTCCCCTTGTCTAAAGCGTATCTTTTAAACGCTTTGACATAATAATTATACGCCTAGAATTATTATTTTACAACGAAAAAGCGCATTAAATTTAGATGATTTTAATATGATTGATATTTTAGAAAAAATTAGAAAACTAAGATTAGAAAGAAATTGGAGTGAATATCAACTTGCTGAAAAGTCAGATTTACCTCAATCAACAATTTCATCATGGTATAGAAAAAATCAAATTCCAACGATTTCTTCACTTGAAAAAATCTGTTCTTCATTTAATTTGACTCTATCTCAATTTTTGATAGAAGAATCTACTTCTTCAAAAATATTAACAGAAGAACAACAAGAACTTCTTGATAATTATTCCCGCCTCTCTAAAAAGCAACAATCGGTTATTTTGGAACTAGTAAAATCAATTTAAAACTCATGGTGACTTTGATTCATGCGAAGAGTGTAGCACAAAAACACGAAAATTTCACAATTCTTTCATATAAAGAACTTCATCGCTGACGACCGTTCCCATTACGGTTTTCGTAAATGATTTCACAAACTTCATTCCGTTTCTCTCAGCAACACGGCGTGAAGGAAAATTGTCCGACTTCATATAGGAGATAATTTTTTTCATACCACGATTTCTGGGAAAAATTCATCCTCAACCTGTTGAATTGAGATTCCGCAATTGCCAATGAACTCGCCAGTTTCTTTTAGGCACATAGCCCAGATTCCAAAACCATTTTTTTCGTAACTATCGATGTTTCGTTTAATCCAGCACTCAATTTCCTCGCGCGAAAAAGGATAAAGTCATTTCACGCAGGCAAAGTCTTTCAGTTTCGATTACGCAGTTCATTTAACTTCCCATTTTCCTCCTTCAATCGCGTAAATTTTTGTCGTAGATTTTTTGTAGCGCTCGTAAGGCTCGCCTGGCAAAAAAGTACAGAAAAGCTGGTCGTATTCCGGGAGCAGGGTAGTGACGCTCTGGCGTTTATCCGGGTCAAGTTCCAGCATCACATCATCCATAAGAAGAATAGGCTTTTTCTCAGTGACATTTGTGTAATAAATCGCCTGAGCAATCCTAAGCAAAATTGCAAGCAGACGCCTTTGCCCGGTGGAGGCATTCGGCACGAAATTCTTTCCGCCGCGAACGAAAACAATTCTGTCCCGGTGTGGGCCGCTCATCGTAGTCTGGATTACTTTGTCCATCTCCCGCTTCTGCTGCAAAATCGAAATAGCCTTTTCTTTAGAAAGAATTTCATTTTCCTCAACTTTCCAGCTGGGAACATACTTGATTGAAACGCCGTCAATTCCCGTAATCTGCTCGTAGAGCTTTCCGAAAATCTGATTGAATTTAAAAATCGTGTCGCTTCGTTTTTTCTGGATTTCGATTCCGTCGGCCGCAAGCTGCATGTCAAAAATGTCGAGCATCTCATATTTTTTTTCTTTAAGAGAAATATTCCGGCTTTTGAGGATTTTTTTGTAACGGCGGTTCAAATCAATGTAAAGCACATCGTACATCGAAAGACACTGATCAATGAAAAACCGCTTTTTTTCAGGCTCGCCGGTGGCATAATCCAAATCATCATGGCAGAAAAGCACGCAGGGCATGGTGTTTATGAGTTCCTTGCGGTCTTTGATTGTCTTGCCGTTTTTTTCGATTCGCTTTTTCTGGTTCTCGTAAGTGAAAAAAAGACTGGCCGTGTTGCCGTTTTCTTCGCGATACAAAGTCTTTACGCTGAAAGATTTTTCGCCTTCCCGTACGATTTCGGCATCAGCCCTGGTGCGAAAAGAATTTCCGTAAGCAGAAAAATAAACTGATTCAAGAAGATTGCTCTTTCCCTGACCATTTTCTCCGACAAAATAGACCTCCTTTGAAAGAAGGTCTATGGTCTTGTTTTCGAGATTTCTGTAATTTACGAACGAAACTAAGAGAACTGGCATATTTTGTCATTATCGGGCTAAACCCGATAATTTACTCCGCACTCATCGGCATGAGAATGTGGAAGTAATCTTCTGCCGGCTCTGGTCGGAGAGTGACTGCCCTCATAACCTCAGTGAACTCAAATGTAATATATTCACAATTCATAATTTTGAGAGGACTGTCGATATGCTTATAGTTCATTGAGATTGAAACTTCCTCACCTGCGTACTGACATGGAATCTCTTCTTTTGCGTCACCAAATTCTGTTGATTTTGAAGTGATTGTAAGAACTCCTGGGGCGAGGTTAAGAATGATTCGGCCAGTTTTATCAATCATGATTGAGATTCGTTTAAGAGCATCCACAAATTCTGACTTCAAGACTTTGAATGAATGTGTCTGATTCTCAGGAATAACCCGCTGATAATTAGGATATTGACCGTCAATCAAAGTAGCAGAGAATTCATAATTCGCAAAATTGAAGAAAATCATTTTATCGACGATTGCAACTGAAATCTGGCCTTCATCAGAAGCATGTTTTGCAACAATATTGAGAATCTTCGGATGAACGATTGCAGCCGGGAAGTCAGCAACTCCTGCAAGCACTGACTTTTCTGTATAAGCAAGGCGTCGTCCGTCTGTAGCAACGAGAACCAGCTTGTCTTCTTTTTTCTCAAAATAAACGCCGTTCATAAAGTAGCGTGTCTCATCATCACTGACCGCAAAACTTGTCTGCGAAATCATAGCCTTAAGTTCTTTTGCTGGAACATCAAAGAAAGAGACTTTTTCGGCAACAGCGATTTCAGGGAATTTATCCTGAGAAGTGCAATTAAGCTGATATTTGATTTTTTTGCTTGTATGACGAATTACCGCAGAAACAAGATTGTCTTTATCCTGCAGGAAGAATTCGATTTCACCTTCTGGAAGAGCCGAAAGGATTCCCATGAATTTATCGCAAAGAACTGTGGTTGAGCCTTCCTCTTCAATATCAACAGGGATTTTAGTCTGGAAATTTACTTTGATATCAGTTGCTTTTACAGTCAAAGAATTTCCTTCTGCAATCAAAAGAACATTTGAAAGAACTGACATAGCGTTCTTTGTGGAAATAATCTCCTGCGCAATGGAAATTTCGTTAATCATTGCGTTTCTGTCGAAAGTAAATTTCATTTTTTTCTCCTTTTTCACAATTCTTATTAAATTTTAAAATTTAAAAAATTTAGTAATAATAATAATAAGGGCTGTGAATTTGTTGAAAAGTCATATAAGTTTTTATTTTATAAGAACTTATATTTGGGAAAACTATTGTTCGAAAATTCACTTTGAATTCACAAATTCAGAATTCTCAAAGTTTTCAACAAGTTATCCACAGTATGTTAGCATATTTCTAACAATAATTCTATCACTTAAATTCTCTAATTTGTTTTTCGAGGATTTTTATAGTTTCTCCTATCATTGGGTCTATTTTGAGCTGGTTTTCAATTTTAGTGATGGAATTCATGACAGTAGTGTGATCTCTTCCGCCGAATTCTTCACCGATTTCCATTAAAGAATATTCTGTAATTTTTCGTGAAAGATAGATAGCAATGTGTCGGGGAATAGCAAGTGTCTTTTTGCGGCAGTCGCTTTTTAATTCTGACACAGAAATATTGTAATAATCGCTTACGACTTTTTGTATTGTTTCCACGGTGATAATTCCACTTTCATTTGAGCCAATTGAATCGGAAAGCTGTTCTTTTGCAATATCGAGGGTAAGTTCTTTGTGCATAAGCTCAGCATATCCAATCATTTTTGAAAGAGCTCCTTCAAGTTCACGGACATTTGACTGGAAAGTTTTTGCGATAAGTTCTTTTACATCCTGGGGAATTGATTTTCCCTGAATCTCAAGTTTTTTGTCGATGATGGCAAGACGGGTTTCATAATCAGGAACTTTTAAATCAATGTTCTGACCGCGGGAGAATCGTGTTTTAAGTCTTTCTACGATTCCGTTTATTTCTTTAAGAGGGCGGTCGCTGGTAAACACGATTTGCCCCTTTCGGTTGTAGATTTCATCAAAAGTGTAGAAAAGTTCGTCCTGAAGTTTTTCAGATTTCTCAAGGAACTGAATATCATCGAGGAGAAGTACATCAAGCTTGCGGTATTTTTTTGTGAATTTGTCGGTTGAGCGTTCGCGAATCGAAGCTGTAAATTCGTTCATCAAAGATTCAGTCGTAATATAAGAGATTTTAAGTTTAGGATTATTAGAATAAATGTAATTTCCGATTGCGACCATTAAGTGAGTTTTACCGATTCCAGAAGGACCATAAAGAAGAATAGGATTGAAATTTTTGTTTCCCGGAGTTTTTGCGGCGGCGAGACAGGCATTGAAAGCATAGTCATGTTCACCGTTGGGAACGAAATTTTCAAAAGTAAATTCCTCGATAAGCTGGGGATGTTTTTCAATAGAAGAATCAGAATTTTTTGAATTTTGAGAAGGACTTGATTCAATTTTTTTGGAAGATTCAACAAAGATTTCGTTTTTAGAAGTTTCTGCCGGCTTTGAATTGAAAATAGGCGAAAGATTTATTTCTTGACCTGTAAGCTCATTGATTTTAGATTCAAATTTCTGAACATTTCCTTTTTGAACCATTCGATCCCATAGAAATTTTGATGGAACGGATACTTTTATTTCGGAAAGAGTGTCCTCTATGTAAGAAAATTTAAAATTTAAGATAAATTCGTTTTCGTTTCCCGAAGATTTAAATTCTTCGTGAATCTGATTCATAGCTTCTTCAAAAAAATCTTTGTAATTCTGTTCTGACATGAAATTTATTTTAGAGTGAAAGCAGAATTTTTTCCACTAAGAATTGAGGAAATTTGTAGTGAGGTTGATTAAGAATATTTTTCGTTCAGGGCTTTGACCATCGTAAGAACTGCATTCAAGTCTGAATCAGAAAATCGCCTCAATTTGTTTTCGATTTCTGAAATCTTAGAATTCAGCGGATTTTTTGAATTTTGATTTTCCTCTTCGCACATGTCCAAAAGATAATCGAGGGAAACGCCTAAAAAGCGAGAAACTTTGAGGGCAGTGTCGGCGGCGGGAATGCTGTTTCGTTTGATTCCGAAACTGATGTTTGCGGCGTCAAACCCAATTGCGTTTGCCAGCTCCTTCCGAGTTTTTCCCAAATAAAGAAGTTCAGAATCAACCTTTTTCCAAAAATTCATAATTTGAAAATATGACAAAAGATAATTTTAAACTTGATTTAAATATCAATAGATTTTAGAATGATAAAATAAATATCTTTTGATATTTTTAAATCTAACGAATTGAGTGGAGTTAATTTATTAGACAAAATTCAATTTAAAAATTTGATTTTCAAAAGGAGATGAAAAATGAAAATCTTTAAAAAAATTGCCCTTGCCATTGTGTTTGCAACTGTTTCAATTGGTGCAACTTTTGCCGCAGAAGGGAAAAAAACTTCTCAAGAAGGACTTGGAAAGTATGCAAAGCTTACGCTTGGATATTCACGAGGCGGAGTTGATACGGAATGGGATTTTGGAAGTGGAGTCAAATATAGTACAATTCTTTATTACAAGGGATTTGAAGTTGTGCCGACTTTTGGCCTGGAAATACCAGTTTCAGGATTAGAAAAGAAAAATCTAAGCCTTGCACTGGAAGGCTCTCTTGGACTTACTTTTGGAAGTGATTCTGACGGACTTTGGGAGAGCAGCACAAAAGTTATTGCACCAGGTGTAATGGGAATTTTAAACTATCACTTTGATACTCTTCCAAAATTGACTCCGTATGCAGGGCTTGGATTTTCAGTTCCGATACAGTTGGTTAATGTCAAATATAAGTACACAACGGTAGATACAAGTGGAAATTTTTCTACGAATCCTAATTATGGAAAAACAACATCAAAAACTTACGAAACCGACAGCACGGTGGTTGGATTTAAAATGAATGCGATGTTCGGGGCAAAATATAACTTCACTGATAAACTGAGTGCTTTAGGTGAATTCGGGATGGGAATATTCGGAGTATTCTCATGGTCAATTCGTGCCGGTGCGATTTATCATTTCTAAGGAAAGTTTCACTTTTTCTCAACGAATCTGCTTGCGTTTTGCAGGCAGATTTTTTTTTAGAACATTCAAATATAACAAAAATTTATCTAATTTCATTGCCGAAAATGCACTTTTTCCACAAATAAATAGATGTATGAAAAGGAAAATCTTTCGTACAGAAATTTATCTGCGAGGTGCAAAAATGCCGACTTTAAGTTCTTTTTTCGGTGTAACTATCAAAATGTACAGCGAGCCGAATTCCAAACACAAACTCCCACATTTACACGCAGAATATCAAGACGAGCAGGCTGTTTATGATTTCTTAGGAAATGTTATTGAGGGCGAAATCCAACAAAGCAAGCACAGATTGATCGTCGCGTGGATTGAAATTCACAGAGAAGATTTGATTTTAAATTGGGATTTGTTGCAAAAGGGAAAAAAGTATTTTAAAATTACTCCGTTGAGGTGATTCATGCTTTATCCAATCCCGATTGCCGTAAAACCAATTGAAGATTTTCAGCTTCTTGTGACTTTTGAAGGAGGCGAAAAACGCATTTATGACGCGAAACCTCTGATAAAAGGCGATTGGTTCGGTCAGCTTCGCGACATCTCAAAATTCAATACGGCAAAAATCGTCTCGAATACAGTGGAATGGGCAGACGGTCAAGACATTGCCCCCGATGAACTGTATTTTGCGAGTAAGAGAGTTATAGGACTAGGGTATGGAGCCCCGAAGTAGCCGTAGGCTATGAGCGAAGGGCGGAACACCCGACCTGCCAGCAGGCAGGTAGCCCCCATCTTTCCACTTTCCGTTTTCAGTTTTTCTCAACCTTGTTTCTTTTTAAAAATTCTACTATAATATTCTTCTCTAAAAGTCTTTTCATGTCTTTTATCTAAAATCA
>ODAI012821433.1_pt1 | contig 29975 bp, 36 predicted proteins | sample 1539321 | NCBI WGS metagenome assembly ODAI01 (sample SAMN02144231, study PRJEB22623) | gut metagenome | biome: sheep rumen | host: Ovis aries | place: New Zealand
CTGATCAATCTGTTGGTGAATTTCTTTATCGGCTTATCCATCGGTGCTAACGTGCTGGTGGCGCGGTTTTACGGCGCGGGGCAGAAGCAAGAGCTTTCGGAGATGGTACATACCAGCATCATGACAGCACTGATCAGCGGCGTGATCCTGGTGTTTGCCGGAATCTTGGTGGCGGGACCGGCACTGCGGGCGATGGGGACGCCGGAAGATGTGATCGATAAATCCATTCTCTATATGCGGATTTATTTTATCGGCATGCCTTTCACCATGGCGTATAATTTTGGGGCGGCAATCCTGCGCGCCATCGGAGACACCAAAAGACCGCTTTATTACCTGCTGGGGGCAGGAATCATCAACGTGGCGCTGAATCTGCTTTTTGTGATCGTCTTTTCCATGTCTGTAGCGGGCGTGGCGCTGGCAACGGTGATCTCCCAGGCAATTTCCGCGGTTCTGGTGATCCGTTGTCTGGTGTTGTCGGACGCGGATTATAAGCTGGATCTCAAGGAATTGTGCATCAAAAAGGACAAGCTGCTCAAAATGATGCAGATCGGTCTGCCGGCGGGATTGCAGAGCTCCCTGTTTTCCATCTCCAACGTGCTGATCCAGTCTTCCGTGAACTCCTTCGGCAGTATTGCCATGGCGGGAAATACGGCGGCATCCAATATTGAGGGCTTTATCTATATTTCCATGAACGCCTTTTCCCAGACGATCATCAGCTTTACCGGGCAGAATTACGGAGCGAAGCAATACAAAAATATCGGAAAGGTCCTGTTACTCTGTCAGGTGATGGTGGCTTTTGTGGGACTGGTATTCGGCAATCTGGCGTATCTGGGTTCTGGCGTGCTGCTGCAGATTTATTCCTCCGATGCGGAAGTGATCCGGTTCGGCGTGCTGCGTCTCAGTGTGATCTGCACCACTTACTGTCTGTGCGGTATGATGGATGTGATGGTGGGCGTGCTAAGAGGCATGGGGTATTCCATCATGCCGATGTTAGTGTCCCTGACCGGCGCCTGCCTGTTCCGAATCGTGTGGATCTATACGATCTTCCGCAGCGTACATAGTTTGTGGTGCCTGTATATTTCTTATCCGATCAGCTGGTTTTTGACTCTGTTCGTGCATGTGATCTGTTTTGCGGTGGTGTACCGGAGACTGTTGAAGAGGCAGACGGTGTAAAATAATAGTTGAAACATATGTTCGATTGTGGTATGATAATTATATGGATTAGAACTGACAACTATGGATAAGAGGGAGATCTATGGAGAATGAAATCGTAATTTTTGAAACAGAAGATAAAAAAATATCGCTTACCGTTACGATAGAAGAGGAAAATGTGTGGCTTACAAGAAATCAAATGGCGGAATTATTTGAGAGAGATGTCAAGACGATAGGTAAGCACATAAATAATGCATTGAAAGAGGAAGTTGATCTGGCAACTGTCGCAAAAATTGCGACAGTTCAAAAAGAAGGAGAGCGAAATGTTGAGAGACAGATTGAATATTACAATTTAGATATGATCTTGTCGGTTGGTTATCGCGTGAAATCGCATAGAGGCATTGAATTTAGGAGATGGGCAAACTCTGTGTTAAAGCAGTACATACTAAAAGGATATGCTGTAAACAATAACCGTATCCAGCAATTAGGTGAGGTGATACGGATTTTAAAACGTACAGAGAATTCTTTGGACAGTAAACAAGTGTTGACGGTTGTTGAGAAATACAGCGAGGCGCTGGAGCTTTTGGACTCTTATGACCATCAAACGATGAAACGTCCTAAGGGTAATACTGCAGATTATACACTTACGTATGAAGAATGTAGGAAAGTAATTTCCGAGATGCGGTTTGGAGATGAGTCGGACTTGTTTGGTAAAGAGAAAGATGATTCCTTTAAGGGAAGTATCGGAAACATTTACCAGTCGTTTGGCGGGCAGGAGTTATACCCGACGCTGGAGGAGAAAGCCGCGCATCTGTTATATTTTGTTACGAAGAACCATAGTTTTTTTGATGGAAATAAGAGAATTGCCGCTGCCATGTTTCTTTATTTTCTCGATAAAAATGGAGCTTTATTTGAAGAAGGCAACAAACGGATTGAGGATCACACACTGGTGGCATTGACGATCATGATAGCTGAGTCACGACCGGAAGAGATGGAAATGATGATCACGGTTGTGATGAATTGCATAGGGTAAAGAAAAAGGGCACATATGCGTAAGCAGGAAACAACACAAGCCGAAAACTTGAAAATAGAAGCATTGCAGGATATTGTCGACACATCAGAGCATATCGTATTCCTCGGTGGAGCCGGTGTATCCACAGAGAGCGGGATACCGGATTTTCGCGGTAAAGATGGGCTGTATCGGAAGCGGGATCGAAAATATGCGAAATACAAGCCGGAATATCTGCTCAGTATAGGTTGTCTGGAAAAGAAACCGGAGCTGTTTTTTGCCTATTTTCGTGAGAATCTGGATGCGAGAAATGTGCAGGCGAATGCGGCACATCTGGCGATTGCGAAGATGGAGCAAGCCGGACGGCTGGATGGCGTCATTACGCAGAATATTGACGGGCTGCATCAAAAGGCCGGGAGCAAAAAGGTGCAGGAGATCCATGGCAGCGCCATGCGCAGCTATTGTGTGTCGTGCAAGGCAAAGTATGATGCGAATTTCATCTTTGACAGTAAGGATGAGGTTCCCCGTTGTCCCGTCTGCGGAGCGATGGTGCGGCCGGATGTCACGCTCTATGGAGAATTTTTGCCCAGTGTACCATACGACAATTCGATTCGTCTGATTGCAAATGCGGACTGTCTGATCGTCGGAGGAACTTCGCTGGAGGTGGGTTCTGCGGCGGGCTTGGCACAGATGTTCCTGAACCACAAACATGGCGGTCGTATGGTGATCGTCAACAGGGATAAGACCAAAATGGACGGAAAAGCGGATCTGGTGCTGCATGACAGCATTGGTACAATATTAGGGCAATTGGCATAAGGAGCTACATAAATATTTTGGTGAGAGTATTTCCGAGAAGGTATTATAATGAAACTTAGTACAGTGTATATCATTACAAACGATATAGAAAAATCAGTTGATTTTTATAGGCGATTATTGCAGGAAGAACCGCTGTACGCCAATGGTAACAGGTGGGTTCAATTTAGTAATCATATTGCACTTTATAATTACCGTTACGATGAAGAAATTTTAAATAATGAAAAAATCTTAGAAAAGGACGGTGGAAAAACTTTTAATCAAGCCTATATTGATAGTTTTAATCAAACAAAAGTCAATCTTCAGAACAATATTGTTGTATTTAATTTTGAGGTTGACGATCTGAAAAAAGAGTACCAGAGATTGAAAGATTTGAACATAGGCGAAGTTTCGGAATTGATGTTTGTCAATGTTTATATGCCATATTGGTATTTTGACATAACGGATCCGGACGGAAATATTTTGGAAATAACAGGGAGATAAAAATGTTATGATAGCATATGTGAACGGTATTATAGAGGATATTTCGGAGGATAATGTGGTGATCGACGTAGGCGGGATCGGCTACAATGTGCGGATCTCCGCGGACACAGCGTCGAAGCTACCGGGTATCGGTGAGCCGGCGAAGTTATATACCTATCTCAGCGTGCGGGAGGATGCACAGTGGTTGTATGGGTTCCTGAGCAGGAGCGCGTTGGAGCTGTTTAAAAAATGTATCACAGTGAACGGGATCGGGCCCAAGGGTGCGCTGGCAATCCTGTCGGTGATGGATGTGGATTCGCTGCGTTATGCGATCATGACGGGAGACGCCAAGGCAATCAGTAAAGCCCCCGGTATCGGTGCAAAGACGGCGGAACGGCTGATCCTGGATCTGAAGGACAAGATTCAAATAGATGATGCATTGATCGGCAGGGAGATTGCGGAGACGGCTGCAGGTGCAGGCAATCCTCTTGCGGACACACCGCAGAAGAAAGAGGCGGTGGAGGCCCTGGTGGCACTGGGCTACGGGCAGACCGAGAGCATCAAGGCGGTCAATTCCATTCCGGATATTGAGAATATGGATTCCGGCGCTATTTTGAAGGCAGCATTAAAGAGAATGTTTTAATAAATTGTAAAAGAAGATACAAAAATGTTTTGAAGAATAGGAAGCGATCATGCAGAAGCGAACAATAGAAACCAATCTGACGGAAGAGGATATCAAGATCGAGGGCTCCCTGCGTCCTCAGACTTTAAAGGACTATATCGGGCAGGCGAAGATCAAAGAGACGTTAAAAGTCTATATTGAGGCTGCCAAGCAGAGGGGAGATGCGTTGGATCATGTGCTGTTTTATGGTCCGCCCGGGCTGGGCAAGACCACCCTTGCAGGGATCATCGCCAATGAGATGGGCGTACATATCAAGATCACCAGCGGTCCTGCCATTGAGAAACCCGGGGAAATGGCGGCAATCCTAAACAATCTGGAGGAGGGAGATCTGCTCTTTGTGGATGAGATCCACCGCCTGAACAGGCAGGTGGAGGAAGTGCTGTATCCGGCTATGGAGGATTATTGCATTGACATCATGATTGGAAAGGGGTCCTCTGCGAGGTCCGTGCGTTTGGATCTACCCAAATTTACGCTGGTGGGAGCCACCACCAGAGCCGGTCTGCTCACGGCACCGCTGCGGGATCGGTTTGGGATGATCCATCACCTGGAATTTTATGAAATTCCGGAATTGCAGCAGATCATCATGCATTCCGCCAGGGTGCTGAATGTGGAGATTGAGCCTGCCGGTGCTCTGGAGATGGCAAGGCGCAGCCGTGGCACGCCCAGACTGGCGAACCGAATTCTGAAGCGCGTGCGGGATTTCGCCCAGGTAAAATACGACGGTATCATCACGGAGGATGTGGCGCATACTGCGCTGGATCTGATGGATGTGGACAAGCTTGGATTGGATCATATTGACCGGAATATGCTGCTCACCATGATCCGCAAATTTGACGGCGGGCCGGTGGGACTGGATACACTGGCAGCGGCCATCGGAGAAGACGCGGGTACCATTGAGGATGTATATGAACCGTATCTGATCAAGACAGGGCTGATCAACCGGACGCCCAGAGGACGGGTGGTGACAGAAACTGCTTATCGACATTTGGGACCTTTGGCATAACCGGACCAATCGAACAAACCGCATATGAATTGAGCTATAAATTAAATTTTGTAAATTTCAGAAAAGTATTGCCTGTACCTATAATCTGATATATAATAGATGTTGTATGTATGTTGTCGCCAGATGACACATATTGTAGTTTTGAATCTATCATCAGAAAACGATTGTTTCATGTCCGGGAGAGATACCTGTACATGAGAAAGCCAAAGAGGTGCAGTTATGTCGGCAAAAACAGATGCAGAGGTACTGATCGGTGGCAAGGTGTTCACTTTAAGCGGAAATGAAAGTGAAGAGTACCTGCAGCGGGTAGCGTCTTATATCAACAATAAGATCAACGAGTATAATAAGATGGACAGTTTTACCCGTCAGCCGGTGGAAATGCAGAATGTTCTCCTTCAGCTGAATATTGCGGACGATTTTTTCAAGGCGAAAAAGCAGATCAGCGTATTGGAAGAAGAGCTTCAGAATAAAGAGAAAGAATTGTATACTTTGAAGCATGAGCTGATCTCGGCACAGATCAAATTGGAAACCGCTGAGAATAAGGTGAAAGAGCTGCGGAACGCCAGTGATGAAGATTCCAAGAAGATTGTTCGCTTGGAAGCGGAACTGAATACAAGAAAATAAGATTGCGGGCTGTCCGTAAAGGGCAGCCTTACATTTTTTGAGATGTATTATATTTGAAATATGGATAGGAACAGGATTGAAACGACACGAAAAAAAGTGGAGCTTTTGGCACCGGCCGGGAATCCGGAAGGCTTTTATGGCGCGATCCACGCAGGAGCCGATGCGGTTTATCTGGCGGGGGATCGGTTTGGCGCCAGAGCTTATGCGGATAATTTTACCACGGAAGAATTGGTTGCGTGTATCAGATATGCCCATATATGGGGGCGCAAGGTTTATCTGACAGTCAATACTTTGGTCAAGGAATCGGAATTTGCGGAGCTTCACCCCTTTCTGACTCCGTTTTATGAGGCGGGGTTAGACGGTGTGATCATACAGGATATCGGCGTGTTTTGCTATATCAGAGAGTATTTTCCGAATCTTGAACTTCATGTCAGTACCCAAATGACATTGACTTCCGGGTACGGTGGAAAACTGTTAAAGCAGATGGGGGCGAACAGGATCGTGCCGGCCAGGGAATTAAGCCTGGAGGAGATTAAACTCCTGAAATCCGAAACGGGTCTGGAAATTGAATGTTTCATTCATGGCGCCATGTGTTATTGCTACTCCGGACAGTGCCTGTTCAGCAGTATTCTGGGGGGCAGGAGCGGGAACCGCGGCAAGTGTGCACAACCCTGCCGACTGCCGTATGCTGTTGAGATTGACGGGAAAACTTCTGCGGAGTGTTATCCGTTGAGTTTAAAAGACATGTGTACGATCGAACACATTTCGGATCTGATCCATGCTGGAATCGATTCTTTTAAGATTGAAGGTCGTATGAAAAAGCCGGAGTATGCGGCGGGCGTAACCGCAATCTATCGCAAATACATAGACCGGTATTATCTGGGAGAGGATTGTACGGTTTCCGGAGAAGATCTTCGGAAATTAAGCGAATTATATATCCGAAGTGAGCGTCAGGATGGTTATTATTATCGGCATAACGACGCCGATATGGTGACTTTACATAATCCGTCATACGGCATTACAAATGAGAGTCTGAATGCTGCGATCCGGGCTGAATATATTGAGCATGCAAAGAAAATCCCGGTCATGGTACAGGCGGAGTTTCAGACAGGTAAGCCTGCCAGATTGACCTGTACCGTAAATGCGGAAAGAGATGATCTACAGCTCACGGTGACCGGGGATCAGGTGGCTCCCGCACAGAAAATGCCCATTACGAAAGAAAATATACAAAAGCAGTTGGGAAAGCTGGGCGATACGGTATTTACCGTAAGCAAAATGGATATATCACTTGATCCGGATTGTTTTTATTCACTGAAAGCATTGAATGAATTGCGCCGGATCGCGGTTCGTCAAATGGAGGACCGGTTAATTGCCCGGCACGGACTTTGTGTCGGAAGAAAAACGGAGTCTGAACAGACGGACCGGAGGAATGATTCCGGTTCCCTGAAAAGGAAGAACAGAAAAACAGGTCAGAGTATGCTGCATGTCCTGGTACATTCACCGGAACAGTTGGCCGGAGTGTTGGATGTGCTGGATTCGGAAAATACTCCGGAAAATTCATCTGATGCAGAGTTGCATTATCCTGTTGGACGTATTTATCTGGAGGGGGATCTTGCATGTCGGATCTACACGGAAGATACCCAGAGGGAACTGCGAGCCAGGTTGGAAGCATTCCTGAGTCGGCAGTCAAATTGTGAACTGATGATCGCACTGCCCCAGATCATTCGTCAGAGAGATGCGGATTATTTAAAGGCGCTTTCGGAGATTGCATTGCAGCAAAATATGATCAAAGGTTTTTTGGTGCGTTCGATGGACGGAATGGGGTATTTGAACGCGCAGATGCAGCCGGCGGATGAAAGATTTCAAATTTGCACCGATGCAGGTTTCTATACATGGAATGCAGACAGCCTGGAGGCTGTGCCTGCGGACGGATTTTGTCTGCCTTATGAGCTGAAGGCTGCAGATCAGCACAGACTGTTGGAACAGGCCGGAGAAGCAAATGCGGAAAAGATCGTATACGGATATATTCCGTTGATGCATACCGCAAACTGTGTCTTCCGGACGCTGAACGGGTGCCGGAAGAGTCCGGAGGAAGGTACCGCTTATTTGACAGATCGGTATAGAAAGAAATTTCCGGTAGTGAGGAATTGTACTCATTGTATAAATATTATCTACAATTGTCTGCCGTTATCTCTTCACGGAGAACTTTTGAAATGGCAGGGTACGGTAGATTTCAGGGTTGATTTTACGTTGGAGGATAAAGCGCAGACTATGCGCGTACTGCGATATTTTATGACGGGATGTGCAGGGAACAGACCTTACGCTGAATTTACGGGCGGTCATGAAAAGCGGGGAGCAGAATAACGGATGAAAGAATACATTGTTGAATTATCCAAATATTTTATATGTGCACTCATGGTATTCTATACGCTGAGCTGTTTCTATGCCCTTCCGCATGCTGCGGAGAACAGGAAACGTCCGGTTTATATTGTGCAGAATCTGATCATGCTTTTGATGCAGGTATTTTGTTTTGCGAATCTGGTCGTGCTCAGCGATGAGTTGCAGTATTTTTTCCTGTTTGGTTTTGTGGAGATCTTTCTGCTGATCGTTGTGACACTTGTGCCTGCCATTTATGAAGATTGTAACAGGCAGCTGTTAAATAATATGAGTATGCTCCTGGGAATCGGCCTGATGATGGTGTCCAGACTGTCTTATACAAAGGCGATCCGGCAGTATGTCAGTGTGCTGATCTCTTTGATCATCTGCCTGCTGTTGCCGTATCTGTTTACCAAAGTCCGCTTCCTGAAGAAGATTACCTGGTTGTACGCCGCGATAGGCATTGGATGTCTGAGCGCCGTGCTGATCATCGGCAATGTGACACACGGAGCCAATATTTCCATGGAGATTGCGGGGGTGACTTTCCAGCCTTCGGAGTTTGTCAAGATCCTGTTCTTGTTTTTCCTGGCAGGGGCGCTCTGGGAGGATACCTCTTTTTTGCGGGTGGCGATCACTGCGGTGTTGGCCGGAATCCACGTGATCATATTGGTGCTGTCAACGGATCTGGGAAGTGCCTTGATCTTCTTTGTGGCTTATGTATTGGTCGTATTTGTGGCGACCAAAAACTATCTGTATCTGTTCGCCGGCGCGGTGGGAGGAAGTGCGGCTGCGGTGCTGGCCTATAAGCTGTTTGCCCATGTAAGGATCCGTGTGCTGGCCTGGCGGGATCCCTGGAGTTATATTGATAATCAGGGTTATCATATCACCCAGTCTCTGTTTGCGGTGGGAAGCGGAAGCTGGTTCGGTATGGGGCTGCTGAAGGGGAATCCTACGGTGATCCCCTATGTCTCGGCGGATTTTATCTTTTCCTCTATCTGTGAAGAGCTGGGTGTGATCTTTGGAATCTGCCTGATCCTGATCTGTATCAATTGTTTCCTGGTGATCATGCTGATCTCGCTGAGAATTTACGATAGATTCTATCAGCTGTTGGTATATGGAATTGGAGCTATGTATATTTTTCAGATCTTTTTGACCGTAGGAGGCGGAATCAAGTTTATTCCGCTGACCGGCGTGACGCTTCCGTTCATCAGTTACGGCGGAAGTTCCGTTATGTCCACGATGATCATGTTCTTTGTAATCCAGGGTATCTTTATGCGCCTGCAGCAGGAAAAAACAAAGCATAATGTACCGCATTCGGGGCAGGAAGGAGCAGTACACAGTGGAAAAACCGGAAAGAAATAACTCGAACAAGAAAAAAAGAATAAGAGTGAAGAATTTCTCGGAGATCGTACTGACGATGGTGATGTTTACGGCTTTGTTTCTCGTTATGTCCGCTTATCTGGTTCATTTTGTTGCCACCAGTGAACAGGACATGATCAACAACAGCTATAATTCCCGTCAGGAAATTCTGCTGTCCAGAAATTACCGCGGTACGATCTATTCCCGCGACGGAGAAGTCTTGGCGCAGACGGTCATGGATGAAGACCAGAATGAGACCCGGGTATATCCGTTTTCCAATCTGTTTGCCCATGTGGTGGGATATTCGACGCAGGGGCGGATGGGCGTAGAAGCACAGGCCAATTATTATCTGATCAACACCAATACGTCTATCAACAATAAGGTTGCGAATGATATGGCAGGGTTAAAAAATCCCGGCGATAATGTCTATACGACACTGGACGTTCAGATCCAGCAGGTGGCAGATGAACAGCTCAGCATTTACAAGGGGGCAGTCGTTGTGACGGAGGTTTCCACCGGAAAGATTCTGGCGATGGTTTCCCATCCCGATTTTGACCCGAATAAGATTGCCGCCATGTGGGACGACCTGATCACGGACAGCAACAGTTCCGTGCTGTTGAACCGCGCAACGCAGGGATTATATCCTCCGGGATCGACCTTTAAGATTGTAACGGCTTTGGAATATTACAGGGAAAACACGGATTCCTGGAAAAAATACGGCTATCAGTGCAACGGAGCGTTCCGCTACGGAACGAGCAAGATCAACTGTTATCACGGAACCAATCACGGATATGTGGACTTTGAGAATTCATTTGCCAAATCCTGCAATGCATCGTTTGCAAATATTGGTATGCGGCTGGATCGGGGAGAATTTCAGAAAACGCTGGAGAAACTATTGTTTAACAAAGAGCTGCCGCTTTCCATGCTCTATGCGCAGAGTAATACTGTGGTCTCTGCCGATATGGATGATGAAGACATGGTTCAGACTGCGATCGGACAGGGCAAGACCCAGATTACGCCGATCCATCTGAATATGATCACCTGCGCGGTGGCAAACGGCGGGAAACTGATGAAACCGTACGTGATCGACAGGATTGAAAATGATGCCGGAACCATAGTCAAAAGTTTTAAGACAACCACATACGGAACGTTGATGTCGGAGGAGGAAGCTGCCATGATCACGCAGCTGATGTCTGCCGTGGTGGAAAAAGGTACGGCGACCAAATTAAAGGATCAGGCATACACTGCAGCCGGTAAGACGGGATCGGCAGAATACAATAATGTTAAGGGTGACAGTCATGCATGGTTTACGGGATTTGCACCGGTTGAAGATCCGGAAGTGTGCGTTACCATCATTGTTGAGGGCGCGGGTTCCGGCGGTGATTACGCAGTGCCGATCGCGCGAAGGATTTTTGACGCGTATTTCAGAGAAAAAACAAATACACAGGAGGTTGCACAATGATCGAAGCGGTCAGTTGTGGAGGAGTTGTTATTTTTCGTGGAAAGATTCTGCTCTTGTATAAAAACTATAAGAATAAATATGACGGCTGGGTTTTGCCCAAAGGGACGGTAGAAGAAGGGGAAACGCATGAAGAGACGGCGCTTAGGGAAGTAAAAGAGGAAACGGATGTAAAGGCCTCGATCATCAAATATATCGGAAAAAGCCAGTATTCTTTTGTAGTGCCGGAAGATACGGTGGAAAAGGAAGTACATTGGTATCTGATGTCTTCAGACAGCTATTACAGCAAACCGCAGAGAGAGGAGTTTTTTACGGATTCCGGATATTATAAGTATCATGAAGCATACCATCTGCTCAAATTTGTGAATGAGAAACAGATTTTGGAACAGGCTTATGCGGAATATCAGGCCATGCGTAAGAACAGCTATCATTTTGCGGCCAAGCCGTCCTGATAAAAATCTGCATCGGATCAGACCATTTTAACAATCTCAAGTTCCGGATGTTCGAGAAGATCCAGAACTTCCCGCTTATCACCCATCAGAACAGGGCGCGACAGTTTGTGATTGTGAATGATCAGAACTTCCCACACTTTGCCGTCGCTTGTCTGGATGCGGGAGCCAATCTGGGCATCTGCAATCTTTTTCATGACAGGCATGAGCAGCTCAATGTCAAACTTGGAGAGATCACCCTCGAAATTCCCCAGGATCTGTAACGGCGTCAGGGCATTGCGATAGGATCGGGGAGATGCCATGGCAATATAGGCATCCACGATGGCGATGTACCGTGCGTAGACATCAATTCTTTGTCCCTCTAACCGATAGGGATATCCGCTGCCGTCCAATCTTTCATGATGCATGATCACGGCATTTTTTACATGTTCGTTCAGATTCAGTCTGCAGACCATATTATATCCCACAATAGGATGCGTTTTCACAATATTGAATTCTTCCGGCGTCAGTTTGCCCCGTTTCCATAATACCTGATAGGGGAGCTGCAGTTTGCCGATGTCATAATAAAATCCGCAGAGGATCAGGATCCGCTTGGACTGCTCGTCCATATTGATCAATCCGGCAACGGTTCCGGCAAACAAAGCGGCGTTGAGACACTGGGTAAAGGTAAGCTCGTCCTCATTAGGCATCATATTATATAAATAATCCAGCAATTTTGCACCGGAGGGGATTGTCTTGTTGATTTCATCGTAAAAGCCGAAAAGAACCTGATCCGGAACCTGGACTCCGGTCTGAAGATAGGAGAGCATAACGGATTTATAATTCATGAGCACCGTATTATAGACCGTTTCAAATCGTAGAAAAGATTCGTCAAAACGTATTTTTTCAAAATGTGTTTTGGCATAATCCATTTCTTCCATGATCGCGGCGCGAAGAACGGAACACCGTTTAAATTCTTTGATCAAAAAAGGAGAGAGTTCCGTGCCGGCCGGACAAAACAAATTGCCGTGTGAGACTACATTTTCACCCAAAACCATTCCAGGCTGTAAATCATCTGTCGCGATCAGTTTCAAAGCCGGTGTCCTCCTCCAGAATTTATAAATAATTTATAATTTAAGTATAATATATTCTCAAAATATGTCAATTAAAAACAGGATTACAAACAAAAAATTGTTTTTAAAAAAGATATATGGTATACTAAAATAAGCGTTCTTTTGAGAAAATGATTATCGGAGCGAATCGTTATGAGAAGCAGACTACTGTTTTCCTCCCGATTATATCTCGGCGACGGGATAGAGGAGAAGAAACTGGGAAAAATTAAACATGATCTGCTCTGCAAACCAATGTGGGCCAACGTGTATGTGCTGACCTTTGCACATAATAGCCAGGATCAACTGGAGTTTTTTGATGCCAGACAGATGGTACAGCATTATTATGAAGAATATCCCCTCAAAGTGATCGGAATTGCGAAGGATTATGCGGATGCGCTGCAGCTGGTGACCAGGATCACGGAGGAATGCCTGAACAGCAGAGGGGATTGCGAGTTGAGGGAGTATCTGCTATGACCGTGCTATTGAGTGTGCTCCGGATCATCGGTCTGGTCTTGCTGATCCTTCTGGGAATTATCCTGTTTCTGCTGTTACTGATCCTGTTTATGCCGATCGTCTATTGGATCAGGGGGGAGAAACAGGAGGAAATCAAGGCGGAGGCGAAAGTCCGATGGCTGTTCGGACTTCTGCGTGTGAGTTTTGTCTATCCGGATCCCGGACAACTGCAGGTGAAAGTTTTATGTTTCACAGTATATGATTCAACGCCGAAAGAGCCGGATGGCGCCGGAAGCGACGAGAGTGCGAAAGAGGCTGTGTCCCCCATTGGATCGCACGAAAGGACCGAGAATAATGATACCGCTGTGAACACCGGAAGGACTGATGTCACCGAAAATGCTGATGTCACTGGAAACGCCGATGACAATATCAGCGCTGATGACAATGAGAGCGCCGAGGAAAACAGGAAGGCGCAGGAACATGCAGAGGCATGGCGTGAAGTGGAGGCCAGACTGCGCGGGGAGAAGCCGGAGTCAAAATTTGATAAAATTCGGTACACAATCCGTAGTACCTGTGATAAAATAAAAGATACATGGGAAAATATAAGTTATTACAAAGAAGTTCTTACCGACAATGAAACGCGCCAGCTGCTGGACCATGCGTTGCTGCGGGTGGGCAAGATCCTGAAAAGTATCCGCCCCCGCAAGCTGGAGGGAAATCTGCTTTTCGGAACAGGTTCGCCGGATACGACAGGATATGTTCTTGGAGTTTACGGAATGCTTTCGCCTTTTGTGGGAAATTCGTTTCTGCTGACCCCGGATTTTGAGGACAAGGTTTTGGAGGGACGGATTTATATAGCCGGACATATCATGCTGGTAAAGATTCTATGGCAGGGAATCCTGCTTGTACTGGATAAAAAGCTTTGGCATTTTATTTCCAAAGTAAAGAAGGAGAAAAAACATGGCAAGTAAAGACAATGAATTTCAGGGGGTTGTGGAATCCTTATTGAAGGGTATGGACGGCGTGCTTTCCACGAAGACGGTAGTCGGTGAACCCACGAAGGTTGGCGACACGGTGATCCTTCCGCTGGTGGATGTGACGTTTGGCGTCGGCGCAGGGGCCGGCAGCAATACACAAAAGGGTTCCGGTTCCGGCGCAGGCGGGATCGGAGGTAAAATGACACCCAGCGCGGTTTTGGTGATCCGGGACGGTGCGGTGAAACTGGTGAATATCAAGAACCAGGATTCCGTAACGAAGATCCTGGATCTGATCCCGGAACTGGTGGATAAATTTACGCAGCCGAAGGAGAATGCCGCCGGCACTATGACGGATGACGAGGTTGTAGACATTGCTTTCCCGGAGAAGAAACAGTAACAAAGTGACTGCCAAAGACATATCTTAGTAAGAGTATAGATGCTTTGTGCGGATGGATATGAAGAATTATTTTTCCAAGAAAGTGATTGGGATTGCATGTGTTTTGATCGCAGCGGGAATGATCCTGATGATGATCACCAACCGCTTTGCGGGATTGGTCGTTGTTATGCTGTTGCTGTTTGTGGGATATAATTGCCTGTTTTGTGACTAAAGGGAAACGTTTTGTGACATGGAGGTTGATATGATCAACTGGGAAGATGTCCTGAAAGCGGAAGACAATGAAGGTTTGCGGGAGGCCAAGCTTTGGCTGTTTCAGGAGAATATGCGCCTGGAACAGGAGAAAATGAAGCTGGAGCAGGATTTGGACAGGCTGACGCAGGAACGCAAGACGCTGGAAGAGGCAAGGGACAAGTTTAATAGTGAACGCATGTGTTTCAAAGACGAGATGAATGCCTTAAACCACAAAAGTGTGATCGAACGCAAGCGCATGAAGGATGAGAAGCTTTTCTTTGACAAGAAGATGGCGATCCTGCAGAACGGATTTCTGCAGCTGGATATTGACCGCAAGAATTTTGAACGTGAGAAGTATGAATTCTATCAGGAAAAGGAACGGAGCTCCAGACGTTCGTCGGACTATTATGATTATTCGGACGGGACCTCCATTGTCGGGATCCTGTTCCGGAATGCGACGAATCCGTTAACTTTGCGGAAACGTTATAAGGACCTGATGAAGATTTTTCACCCTGACAATCTGGCCGGAGATGAAGAACTGGTTCAGATGATCAACAAAGAGTTTTCCAGAAGAAAAAGAGAAGAAGCGTAACAAAAAAAGGAAAGGCAAAATACCTTTCCTTTTTTGCTTTGTTCGTAAATATGTGCGAAAATTAAGCGCGCTCAACCAAACCGGACTTTAAGCAGCTTGTGCACACATGCATTCTCTTTGCTCCGCCATTTACTTTGCATTTCACGCTCTTAACGTTAGAATTCCAAATTGCGTTGCTTCTTCTATGAGAATGGCTTACGTTATTACCGAAATGAACGCCTTTGCCACAAACATCACATTTAGCCATTTTGACACCTCCTAAACACAAAAGATTCACAACATTGATATATTAACAGAAATGTTCCATAAAAGCAAGCAAAATTTTAAATATTTTTGTATTTCCTTTTTTTGTGTTATCTGATAGAATAGAAAATGAATATGTCTGTACAAAAAGGAGGTAGCGTATGAAGAAATCTTCTATAAATACCCATATGGGAAATATAGTAGTGGACAATGAAGTGATCGCACAGTATGCAGGCAGTGTTGCTGTGGAGTGTTTCGGCATTGTCGGTATGGCAGGCGTAAATGTGAAGGATGGTCTGGTAAGACTTTTGAAAATGGACAGTCTGACCAGGGGAATCAATGTTACGGTGAAGGATCACAAGCTGATTTTGGATTTTCATGTAATTGTGGCATACGGCGTGAGTATTCTTGCAGTGTCCGATAATCTGATCGACAGTGTGAAGTATAAGGTGGAGGAATTTACCGGCCTTGAAATAGAAAAAATCAACATCTTTGTCGAAGGTGTAAGAGTGATTGATTAAGGAGGAAGTATTGTGAGCTTACAACAAATCGATGCTAAGATGCTTGCAAAGATGTTCTTAGCCGGTGCGAAAAATCTAGAAAATAAAAAAGAATGGATCAATGAATTAAACGTATTCCCGGTTCCTGACGGTGATACGGGTACCAATATGACAATGACCATCATGTCGGCTGCCAAGGAAGTGAAAGAGCTTGGTGAGACCGGCAGTATGGAAGAGATCTGCAAAGCGATTTCCTCCGGTTCCCTGCGGGGCGCCAGAGGTAACTCAGGTGTTATCCTGTCCCAGCTGTTCCGCGGATTTACTAAGATTGCAAAGAAAGAGACGGCTCTGGATATGCCGCTCATAGCGGAGGCTTTTGACAAGGCAGTGGAAACCGCATACAAAGCGGTCATGAAGCCCAAGGAAGGTACGATCCTGACGGTTGCGAAGGGCGCAGCGGAATGTGCCCAGAGCCTGGTAGAAGACGGCTGCGAGGATATGGAGACCTTTTTCCGCGCGATCATAGAGCAGGCTGAATATGTACTCAGCCAGACCCCTGAAATGTTACCGGTACTGAAGCAGGCCGGCGTGGTAGATTCCGGCGGACAGGGCTTGGTAGAGGTATTGCATGGTGCTTTCGATGCCTATATGGGCAAGGAAGTGGACATGAATCTGGATACCAGTGCCGCGACGACCGCGAAAAAGAGCCGCAGCGGAGCTGCTGAGGTGCAGGCGGAAACGGATATTAAATTCGGATATTGCACGGAATTTATCATTCTCTTGAATAAACCTTTGAATGTCAAGACAGAAAAGGATTTCAAGTCATTTTTGGAATCCATCGGTGATTCCATCGTCTGCGTGGCAGATGACGAGATGGTCAAAGTACATGTACACACCAACGATCCCGGTCTTGCCCTGCAGAAAGCGCTGCTCTACGGTCAGTTATCCAATATGAAGATTGACAATATGCGGATGGAGCATCGGGAGAAGCTGTTCAAGATGCAGGCTGACGGCGAAGCAATTGAATTGGATGTGGAGATCACCGGTCAGGCTGACAGACCGTTCTCCAAAGAAGAGGCGGAAAAAGCACAGGCGGGGGCGCAGGAGAAAGCAGAGACGCCTAAAAACACCGAGCCCCGCAAGGCAATGGGATTTATCGCAGTGTCTGCAGGCGACGGACTGAATGAGATTTTTAAGAGCCTCGGCGTAGACTACATTATCGAAGGCGGTCAGACCATGAATCCCAGTACCGCGGATATTCTGGATGCGGTTGAGAAGGTCAATGCAGACACCGTATTTGTGCTGCCCAACAATAAAAACATTATCCTGGCGGCGAATCAGGCAGCGATCCTATCACAGGATAAGAAGATCTGCGTGATCCCGACCAAGACAATCCCTCAGGGTATCACGGCCGTGATCAACTTTGTGCCGGATCTGTCTGCGGACGACAATATGCAGTCCATGATGGCAGAGATTGAGAATGTCAAGACCGGTCAGGTTACTTACGCGGTAAGAGATACCGTGATCGATGATATCGAGATCAAGAAGGATGACTACATGGGAATTGGCGATAAGGGTATCATCTCTGCCGGACAGGATATCATGAAGGTGGCAGAAGAAATGGTTGCCGGCATGGTGGACGAAGCTTCCGAATTGATCAGCGTATACTACGGGTCCGATGTGGATGAGGCGACGGCTCAGAGTCTGTGTGATGCGATTAAGAGTACGCATGCTTCCTGCGACGTGGAATTGCAGTATGGCGGCCAGCCCATTTACTATTATGTGGTTTCCGTGGAATAAGAACCATCGGGCGTACAGAATTTATATCTGATAAGATTGAAAAGGAGGGAGGATGTCAGTTCTCCCTCTTTACAATTTAAAGGTATGGGAAAAGAGGACCTATTTATGACACACAGCACTTCGATCCTTGAATTAAAAGGCATTGGTGAAAAATCAAGCGCCTTATTTGGTAAATTAAATATTTTCACCATAGGAGATCTGCTGGCGCATTATCCCAGGGATTACGAGACCTTTGCGATGCCGGTTCCCATTGCGGATGCCATGCCGGGAGATACCTGTGCCATTCACGGCATGGTCACAGGCATACCGAATGCAAAGAAGATCCGGAACCTGACCATATTGAACGTGAATGTAAAGGATGCCTCCGGCGCTATGCAGCTGACGTTTTTTAATATGCCCTTTTTAAAGAAGACCTTGCGGCCGGGCGGTTATTATGTATTTCGCGGTCTGATCCAGTCCAGAGGAGCGACAAAGATCATGGAACAGCCCAAAATCTATGGGCTGGATGACTATCGGAAGCAATGCGGGCAGCTGATGCCGAAATATGCCCTGACAAAGGGACTGACCAATCAGGCCGTGCAAAAGGCGGTAAAACAGGCGCTGGGGCTTTGTGCGGCGGAAGAAGAATATTATCCGCAGTCGGTGATTGAGCAGTATGACCTCTGTTCGGCACAGGAAGCATTGGAAAATCTGCATTTTCCGAAAACCTTTGATGAGATGAAGGCAGCGAGAAAGCGTCTTGTCTTTGACGAATTCTTTGGATTTTTGCTGATGCTGCGTCAAAATAAGGATAGGACGGAAGAACTGCCCAATGACTATCCTGTGCATGAAACCTCGGATACAGTGCGTTTCCTGGAGCAGCTGCCTTTTCCGCTGACCAAAGCCCAGAAAAAAGTCTGGGGAGAACTCAAGGAAGATCTGGAAGGCAGCCATTGCATGAACCGACTGATCCAGGGAGATGTGGGAAGCGGAAAGACCATTGTATCGGTGCTGGCGCTGCTGATGTGTGCCGCAAACGGCTATCAGGGCGCGCTGATGGCACCCACCGAGGTGCTGGCAGCCCAGCATTTTGAAACCGTTCAGGGATATATCCGGGAATACGGGTTGGATCTGAAGCCGATCCTTCTGGTGGGAAGCATGTCTGCCGCCCAGAAACGGGCAGCTTATGCCATGATTGCCGCAGGAGAAGCGAATCTGGTGATCGGCACCCATGCTGTGATACAGGATAAGGTACATTTTGAAAAGCTTGCACTGGTGGTGACGGACGAACAGCATCGTTTCGGAGTCAGACAGCGGGAAAAGCTTGCGGAAAAAGGCGAGGGACATCCGCATGTGCTTGTCATGAGCGCAACGCCCATTCCCAGGACGTTGGCAATCATTTTGTACGGTGATCTCCATATTTCTGTCATTGATGAGCTCCCGGCCAACCGTCTGCCCATCAAAAACTGTGTGGTCAACACCTCCTATCGCCCTAAAGCTTATTCTTTCATAGAAAAACAGGTCCGGGAAGGCCATCAAGCCTATGTGATCTGTCCACAGGTGGAAGAAGGGGAGATGGAGGATCTGGAAAATGTGGTAGAATACGCGGAGAAACTGCGGGCGGCGCTGCCTGCCGATATTCGGATCGCGTATCTGCACGGCAAAATGTCCGCTACGGATAAAAACCGCATCATGGACGCATTTTCTCTACATGAAACGGATATCCTTGTTTCCACGACAGTCATCGAGGTGGGCATCAATGTTCCGAACGCCACAGTGATGATGGTGGAGAATGCAGAGCGCTTCGGACTGGCCCAATTGCACCAGCTCCGCGGCAGAGTCGGACGGGGGGATGCCCAGAGTTACTGTATTTTTATCAGCACCAACGAGAAAAAAGAAACCATGGAGCGCCTGGATATTCTCAATCATTCCAATGACGGATTTCAGATCGCGGCCCAGGATTTAAAGCTTCGGGGGCCGGGAGATCTGTTTGGGATCAGGCAGAGTGGTAATTTTTCTTTCCGGCTGGGCGACGTCTATACGGACGCAAATGTGCTACAGGGGGCAGCCGCGGCAGTGGATCGACTGCTGGCGGAGGATCCGGGATTGAGCATGCCGGAACATGCCGAATTAAAGCGGCATTTTGCAACCGTGGGAAATTCTGTTGACTTTCGATCCATATAAAAGTAAAATAGAAGAATAAGAATGTTATTCTTAAAGGCATCCTACGATCGAAACGATGAGGGAGATAGTACATATGTCTAACATTGCAATCGTCACAGACAGCAACAGTGGCATTACACAGACGAAGGCGGCGGAACTGGGGATACATGTCATTCCCATGCCGTTCACAATAGATGGTCAGGACTGTCTGGAGGACATTAATCTGACGCAGGAACAATTTTATGAGAAACTCGCAGGCGGCGCGGAAATCTCCACCAGCCAGCCTTCTCCGGATACCGTGATGAAGCTGTGGAATGACTTGCTGAATGAATATGACGAGATCGTACATATTCCCATGTCCAGCGGGCTTTCCGGTTCCTGTCAGAGCGCATTGATGCTGGCGCAGGACTACGACGGCAAAGTGCAGGTTGTAAACAATCAGCGGATTTCCGTGACCCAGAGACAGTCGGCACTGGATGCAAAGCAGCTTGCGGCAAAGGGCAAGACCGCAGCAGAGATCAAAGAGACCCTGGAAGCCGAGAAATTCAACAGCAGCATCTATATCATGCTGGATACCTTGTCCTATCTGAAAAAAGGCGGCAGGATCACGCCGGCGGCAGCTGCGATTGGCGCTCTGCTCAAGATCAAGCCGGTGCTGCAGATCCAGGGAGAAAAGCTGGATGCGTTTGCAAAAGCACGTACCACAAGCCAGGGCAAGAGCATCATGCTGAACGCCATGAAGAACGATATCAACAATCGGTTCGGTGGCGTGGAGAACAAAAAGGTGCATCTGGAGATCGCATATACCTATGATCTGGAAGCTGCGAATACCTGGAAGCAGGAAGTGCAGGAGACTTTTCCGGAGTATGAGATCCATATGGATCCGCTGTCATTGAGCGTTTCCTGTCACATCGGTCCCGGGGCGCTGGCAGTGGCGTGCAGCCAGGTGATCGAATAAATAAATTGAATAAATGATAAGAGAGGCTTTCTGCAATACTGCGGGGAGCCTTTTATTTTAGAAAATGTTTAGAAACACAAAATATATAATGTGCTATAGTATAAATATAGAGAACAATCGCCACCAGAAAGGAGTACACTATGTTGACTATCATTTTTGCCGTTGCACTTATCTGGGTAACCTTTAAACTTTTGATTTTCGGCATAAAGGCGGCTTGGGGCCTTGCGAAGCTGGTCTGTACCATATTGTTGCTGCCGCTTGTGCTCATAGGCTTATGTTTCGCAGGACTTATGTATGTTGCCCTGGGAATCCTTATCATAGCTGCAATCTTCCTGCTTATCACCGGTGTGTTGTTTGCGTAAGAGATACCGTAAATGTTGAAAATACTTAAAAAATTCCAGGATTACATACAATTAACAAGAGGTACCGGGGCGGATGCTTTCTCACCGTATGAATTCTGCACACGCTGCAACGCTAATCTTACTCTGCAGAAAGGCTTTGATCCGGCACAGGCTTATTGGGTCTGCCGCGGATGCGGGGAGATGCTGATCAATCCTGCTATTAATACCGATTCCGATATTGTCTGGGTTTGCGACGACTGTGGAGCAATCCTGAGTGCTCAGCCCGGTTTTCAAACCCAATATGATGAATGGCCGTGCGCAGAATGTGGATTTGTAAATGCCCTCACCGACAAGGAAATCTATGTGTCCGAGGAGGAATTTCAGACGGAACGCCAAAACCCATACAGAGGGCTTGCGGATGCGGATGTGCTGGAATTGTCGCTATACCAGGATATAAAAGCGATTGATGATAAATGCAATATAATCCTTGTCACACACCGTGAAACAGGGAAAAAATACATCAAGAAGCTTCTTGACATTTATGACAAAAGCATTTATCAATATCTGATGAAACATCCGATCGCGCATATGCCTAAAATCTATGCACTGTTTGAAAGCAGTAATCATCTGATCGTAATAGAAGAATACATTGAAGGGCATACCGTGGCAGAACTTATGGAAGATCCGCCTCATATGCTGCCTGTGGAATTTGCATTTTCTATCGCCAAAGGCGTATGCGAGGTGCTTTGCACTTTGCACACGCTGCCTAAACCAATTATTCATAGGGATGTGAAGCCGTCCAATATTATTCTTGCGCCGGACGGCGGAATTTATCTGTTGGATATGAATGTGGCGAAGTGGTATGATCCGGACAAGAAAGATGACACACATTATATGGGAACGCAATATTATGCCGCACCGGAACAGGTAGGGTATGGTTTTGCGGCTTCTTCCGCAAAGTCAGATATTTATGCGGTAGGTATGTTGCTTAATGTCATGATTACCGGGAAATTTCCCAAGGAAGAAAGAGCAAATGACGAAGTTTGGCCAATTATTGAGAGATGTATCAGACTGGATGCAAAAGATCGATATACTGCGGCGGAGCTGATGGAGGCACTGAATGCAACAGAAACCAACTGACGAATTAAACGATCTTCTTCTAAATATAAAGCCGGGACAGATTCAGACCTATTTGAAAGAAAATAATAAGTACATGGCCGACGAGAAAAAGGCCTTTTATTATTACATGAAAGATGTTCTGGCAGAGAAACATATTATGCTAAAGAATGTGTATCTGTTGGCAGGTGTATCCGAATCGCTTGGCAGCAAAATTCTAAGGATGGAAAAACATACGAAAAACCGGGATCTAATCCTGCGTTTTTGCATAGCCGGCCATTTTAACTGGAATGAGACAAACCGAGCGCTGAAGCTATATGGCATGAATGAATTATATTCAAAAGATAAACGGGATGCCTGTATCATAGTGGCGATCAACAACAGGATATTTGATATGGATCGGATTGATGATATGCTAGAGGAAAATGGATTTGACAAGCTGAGTGCTAATGCGGAAAATTGAGAAAACCCTCACCTTTTTGGTGGGGGTTTTTCTTTTGAAAGCATGATAGGATATAAATGGTTGCAGATTAAGATGTTAAGGCTCTTGTCCTGTAATATTCTTTTCGGCAATGTGCTCTTTCAGTACAAGATTAATATATTGGCTAAAAGAGCGCTCGTCAGCCTCTGCCAAGGTTTTGATTGCATCTATAATATCTTCATCGAGGGTGATACTTACTTTTGATTTAAGAGGTTTCATAGTGTTACCTGCCTTTCTATGTCTAACTATATCATTTACAAGTTAAATATATTGAAAAGTAGTATCAAATATGATAAAGTAGTATAAACAAATAAAATGCTATGGAGGAAAATTTATGGCAATTTGTTCAATATGTGGAAAACAATTTGATGTGTCCACTGCCAGACGAGCAATAGGACATCGGTATGGGGCTGGACAGTATAATAATAATTTTCCAGATGAAGATGTATGCGAATATTGTGCTGTAGATTCATTAGGAGCAGCTTATGCATCAGGGGCTGAAATTCGGGAGCTTATGGGCGATGCTTGGTATGATTGATGGAATAAAATATCGTGATGCGACATATCTTGGCGAATATCCGAACGATGATATGCCTATATTAATAATTTTGCCAGGTTCAACGTGGCTTAATAAAATGATAAATGAATATGTAATGGGAGTAATACTTTGAGATGAAGTTTATAAATGCGCAATGTCCCTCATGCAATGCGTCGTTATCTATTGAAGAAGGCAGAACTACTGCTTTTTGTACGTATTGTGGAACCAAAGTTATTCTTTACAACGAAAATGAAAAAGTATTTCGTAGTGTTGATGAAGCAGCAATAAAAAAGGCAGAAGTACAAAAGGAAATAGAAATTGAAAAAATAAAAAATCAAGAAAAAGAAAACAAGCGTAATTTTATCTTCGGTATTTTATATATAGGATTATTTATATTTATTATTTTGATTTTAGGTATTGGTGCTTGCTTTGAGTCATTTGATGGTTTTGGAGAAAATCAATCACATATTGATGGAATTGCAATGCCATATTCAGATAACGCAGTTGAACGTGTTAAAGATTATTCAGAAGTGGTTGATGAATTAACAGAATTAGGTTTTACAAATATTGAAACATATCCTCACGCAAGTCCTACAGTCAAAATAATGGGGCTTGAAAACAAGATATATTCAATAAAAATCAATAGCAAAGCGCCGAAAGCTGGTAAAAAATATGATCCAAAGTCATCTATTGTAATTGAGTATTTTATTAGTAATATGTTCTAAATAAGATGTATATTGAAAACTTCGCACATTAAAATGAGCCCTCGTTTCTTAAAAATTCGATAATTTATTACGCAGCTTTGCATTAATTGTAATAATATGATAAAATATATTTTAAATACAAACTTTTTTATGGGATATGATAGATTTATAATTTGACCTCAGATAGTTAAATGGAGGACGTGATGATATATTTCTGTAATATTTTAGATAAAGTAACCAATCCAATAATTTTTGCGATTGCTGTTTTGGAATGTGTTTTGGCAATGGTATCTATTGTGATCATGGCGGGATTCAAATCTAGGATTAAGAAACTTAATTGTAAAGAACTCAAGAGAAGTAGCCTGGTAAAGCGAAAGGGAAAAGGCAAGATAGAGAAGACGATAGAACTTGAATCAAATCACGACTGGGAGGAATTCGATCAGTTTTTAGAAGACTATCAAAGGAAAGGATGTTGGTATTCTGCATTTTCTCTTATAATACAAATTTTTACACTTCTCGGTATTCTTGGAACTGTTGCAGGTCTTTATCTTGCTATGAGTAATGGACAAGATATGTATATGGGTGTAGAACTTGCATTATCTACTACGATTTTTGGAATCCTTTTTGCAGTCATCTATAAAGTTGTAGATATTCTTATTGTATCTGTTTTTATCAATTATATTGAGGATGGTATAAACCGTTACGAGAAAATATACAAGGTGGACAGCGCGAATGCTTCTTAATATATGCATTGGCTGTATGCAGGCAAAAATGATTGGAGAATACAAATGAGAAACAGAAGGCAGTTTGTTTCTGAAATAAATCTTACGCCTCTTCTTGATGTTTTGTTTTCAATATTGTTCATTGTGATGATGACAGGAACGCAGAATGAACAAGGAATTAAGAGCGCATATCAGGATAAGGTGTATCAATTGACTCAAGAGAATGAAAGATTAACAGAAGAACTTGCAAGGAGTGAAAATCAAAAAACCAGCTATGATAAATACCAATCCGATGCAGTTATCCTTACAATTAACAATATTACACGGAATGATAAGCACTACTTGAAGATTTATCAAGGTATTGATAATAGTGAAATTGAGAACATTCAAATGGGTGTTGATAAGACGGAAAATACGAAAGCAAGGATTGAAAGTCTGATTTTAGATTTGGTAGAAAATACAGATAATCAGCCTATATATATTTTTTTTTACTGCAACAAGAAAAATATCTATACGGTCGAGTATATGACTGTTTGTGATATTCTTAATCAATTGCAGGAAAGCAATAAAGAAGTTTTTTTTAAGGTGATGAAGGAGGAAAACGAATGAAAAGAGTATTTGCTTTGTTTATTGTGATAATGGCAATAATTATCATCCTGTTTCTGGTGTTTGGAAAGGGAGTTGGCTTTGGCGGTGGTAATGGAAAAGGAGAAGGCAATAGCTCTGAGGCAAAAAGCTTGGCTGAGGAAAATTTGAGCAGCAAAGAGAGTGAACAACCGGTAAGGCAGGGATCTTCTATAGACGAAAAAGAATCTGCGGAGTTACCCAACAGAATTACTGTTACAATAAAACAAGATAAAGTGTATGTAGAAGACAAGCAAATCGATAATGCAGAAGCATTGAAAGATTATATAGAAAAGATTAATACGGATTCCAAAGAATACTTTTTAAAGGATGAGAGTTCTATTCTTGAAACATACGAATGGGTTTCGAGAGTATTTGCGGATTTGAAAATACCCCTTAACGCTAAATAGTTTTTATAAAGAGGAATTGAATTCAGGGATCCGGAGCCAGAATCAATGGTTCGGATCCTTTGAACTTTAAATATTAAAAATAACATAATATCTGATATAGATTGATTTACTGAGATGAATTGATAAAATGATATTTAGGAACCAAGAAATATTTGAAAGCATCATATGATTGGAGTGTGTAACTCATGGATGGAGCTACTTTTGTAGGAGAATTGAAGAATGGTCCCAGGATGGATCCGGAGGATAATGTATTTCGCAGTATATGGGCAGAGTATGAGCGTGTTATTCTTCAGAGCCTAGTGACATCATTTGGGTTGGATTTTCTCGTTCACGATCAGCATGGTGGAGATGTGGACACAATTCATAATGTCCGAAAGATAGGATCAGATTTGAATATGCAGTATAAGAATGCTCAAAATGTGGCTGCGTATGATGCAAGAGGTGAATATGACACTGCTACATATCATTCAGACAAGAGATTTGCTCAGATTAAACATGATGCTCGGGAAACCTTTGATTCGAATGGGACCATGTTGGAAGATGCGTATGTACCTGGTAACATTCTTATTCCGAGGAATAACAAAACCATTACGAGAGAACATCAGGGGCAGTTGGATCATGTGATGTCGGCAAAAGAGATACATGAGGACAGAGGTAGGGTGTTGGCAGGTCTTGACGGAATAGATCTAGCCAACGATCCCGGAAATCTTAGATTTACAAATGCTGATCTTAATCGTAACAAAAGTGACATGACCGTTGAGGAATACATCCAATGGTGTGAGGACAACCCTACGAAGGTTAACCAAGGTGGGAAAAAGGGTGAACCACTCACCGAAGAAGTCAAGGAAAGCCTTCGTAAAGAGTATAACCGATCTAAAAAGGAATATGATGCAAAGCTTGCACAGGCATATTATACAAGCCCGCAGTTTGCCAAAGACACAGCAAATGCCGCTGCAAAGCGTGGAGCAGAAATGGGGCTGAGGCAGGCACTTGGTTTTATTTTTGTAGAAATCTGGATGTGCACAAAAGAGGAGCTTCAGGCTGTGCCTACAGGAAGCAGTCTTGAAGATATGCTGAATGCAGTTGGTAATGGTATTAAGAAGGGTCTCGAGAGTGCAAAGAAGAAATATAAAGAAATAATCGCAAAGGTTGGAGAGGGATTTACCTCGGGCGCTTTGGCAAGTCTTACCACGACACTTTGTAATATTTTCTTCACAACGGCGAAAAATCTTGTACGGTGCATTAGGCAGGTGTATGCATCGGTTGTACAGGCTGGAAGGGTACTGCTTTTTAATCCCAATAACCAAATGCTTGGTGATCGAATCAAAACAACCACGGTGATCTTGGCATCAGGTGCAAGTGTTTTGGCAGGAACAGCCGTAGGAGCATTGATTGCAGAGACTCCAATTGGAGCAGCCCCGGGAATAGGACCGATAGTAACGGCATTCTGTTCGAGCCTTGTGAGTGGTCTCCTGTCATGTACTCTATTGATATTCCTTGATAGAAGTAAGTTTATCAATGAACTTGTTGATAAGCTGAACAGTATACCATCAGATGCAAATAACTATAAAGAAATTGCAGATGCTATGGAGATTCTTGCAGCAAAGAGTGCTAATATTGATATTGAACAGTTCAGAAAGGATACAGAAAGATTTGCAGACGTCGCTGAGGATATTTCATCTTGTGAAAATGATGATGCGGTAAATGCAATTTTGCTTAATGCCTATGAAACGCTTGGTATTCAGATTCCATGGAAAGGTGACTTTGATTCCTTTATGGGGAATAAGAACAACAGGTTGGTATTTGGATGATGTTCGACTGCAAACAATGCGGAAACTGTTGCAGACATCTGGATAGATCAGAGTTATATAAGGAATTGGACAGGGGCGATGGAATCTGCAAATATCTATCGGACAATCTTTGCTCAATATACGATGAAAGACCGTTGTTGTGCAGAATAGACGAATGCTATGATGCGTTTTTTGCAGAGCTATACACGAAAGAAGAATATTACAGGCTTAATAAAGAAGCCTGCGAGTATTTACAGACATTGTGAGGAGGTAGCAGTATGCCATTACCGTTAATAATTGGAGGTATCGCGGCGGTTGCCGGTGTGGCTGGTGTAGGAACCGGAATCCATGGCGGTGTCAAGATGAAGGAAGCCAATGACACTATGAAACTAGCCCAGAGCAAGCAGGAGAGAGCGGTTGCTCTGTTTAACAAAAAAAATGATGAAACAACGACGCTGATGGATGATATTGGTACGCAGGAATTGGAAATATTATCTTCATTTGACGATTTTTCAGATATCATTGAAAAAATCCAAGGCAGACCGGAGTTTAAGGCTTATAAAAGAGGAGGTATTAATCTTCCAGAATACGAAGCAGAGGAACTGAAGAAGATATCTGCAGGTGCAGGACTGCTTCTTGGAGGAGTTGGCGGTGCTGCGGCAGGTACTGCTGGTGGATTTGCTGCAGCTGGTGCCACAACTTCTGCAGTTATGGCTTTAGGTACAGCATCAACAGGTACGGCAATTTCTACCTTAACCGGTGCGGCTGCTACAAATGCCACATTGGCAGCCTTGGGAGGAGGATCAATTGCTGCAGGCGGTGGCGGAATGGCACTTGGAACTGCGGTTTTAGGAGGAGCTACACTTGGGGTAGGGCTTCTTGTAGGTGGAATAATATTTAATGTTACGGGGTGCAAACTTTCGAACAAAGCAGGTGAGGCATACTTACAGGCAAAACGAACCGAGAATGAAGTCAATACTATTGTGGCCTACTTTAATGAACTTACAGAAGCGGCGACTGCTTTCAAGGAAAGTCTCACAAAAGTGGAAAGCATTTACAGAAAGTACTTAAATATCATTAATCATATTGTGAATTTTAATGGGAAGACACAGTGGGAAGATTTTACAGAGAAAGAGAAGCTGGCAACCGAAAACGTCATTCTACTTGCAGGGCTCATGTATACAATGTGTCAAGTGAAGCTTGTTTTGAAACAGGGCGCTGATGAGATCAATAAGGTCAACAAAGATGCGGTCGATGATGTGATTGGGGATGCAAATGTAGTCCTTAACGATATTACAGATGTGGCTTAGGGAGGTGGCTTATGTTTTTGAACAGATTAGATCCAATTGAAAAAGAAGCATTTATTAGTCTTGCCGTCAAGGCGGCAGAGGCAAATGGAAAGGTTGCAGATGAAGAATATCAGATGATAGAGGAATACTGTATAGAAATGGGAATTGCATTCTTTGATGCGAAGAATGTGAAACCTGTTGAGTATGCAATTGATATTTATTCAAAGGCTGATGGAAAACATAAAAAGATTGCCGTGCTTGAAATCATTGGATTGATGTATGCCGATGGCGGTTATGATGATGAAGAAAGAGCATTTGTCGATAGGTTCGCAAAAGAAATCGGTGTCCTGCCGGAAACTGTTAAGAAATGCGAGGATGCGCTTAAAAAATACGTTGATATGACAAGAGAACTTCTCGAATGTATCGAATAAGATGTATTGTATTTCCCCCACCATTTCGGTGGGGATTTTTCTTTTCCAAATCTGTTATTCTATAAAAGTAATCACCCCTTTAATTGTTTACGCAGCGTAATCAAAGAGTAATTTGATATTCACACACTATGTCTTTACAATAAAAAGCAGAGGAGGAAGCGATGAATAAAAAGATAAGCTTGGGACAAATCATTTCGACGAGGAGAAAATACCTGCATCTGACACAGGAAGAATTATCTGACAAGATTGGCGTGTCCAAATCAGCCATCGCGAAATGGGAAACGGATGGAGGTATTCCGGATCGTGATAATCTTAAGAGGATTTCAGAAATATTGAATCTGTCTGTCAATGATATTTATAGAATTATTGAAAACACAGATGGGCAATCCAAAGAACTTAACATAAATATAACTCGTGATGTGATTGCTATTTTAGAGTCCTATGGATACTCGGTGATTCAGCCAAACGAAAATGATACAAATCAGTAATTTTTAAATTCACACCCAAAAAGGAGGCTCGTTATGGAAAATAACAAAGAGAACATCCCCGTAAATAATAATAGAGAAGAAAAAATGTACAATTCCACAAAATCCGAATCAAATTCATGGCTCATGGGATTGATAGCATTTATTCTGGCAATAATTGAAAAACCTAAACCCCCAGCTATGCTGGGGCGAATAGAGTAAGCAGTAGCGGTAAGGACAACAAAAGAAAGCCTCCTATGATACAATGAGTATGGTGTTGCGAGCCAAACTCA
>ODAI010114498.1_pt1 | contig 29971 bp, 22 predicted proteins | sample 1539321 | NCBI WGS metagenome assembly ODAI01 (sample SAMN02144231, study PRJEB22623) | gut metagenome | biome: sheep rumen | host: Ovis aries | place: New Zealand
AACCTTCTCCGCCGAACCAGAGGCGCGGATTGGCTGCCAGGCGCTCGATGATGACCTTGTTCCAGTAGAGGTGGTCTTCCTTCGGAGTCTTGTACGGAGTTGCCCGGTAGCCGTATTCAATTGCCCACTTGTCGTAGTCATTGATTCGCGGATACAGACCGTCCTTGCCGATATTGTCTTCCGGCTGGGCGACGTAGTTGAACCGGGCGTAGTCCATGATACTGACCGTGTGGCCGTTCTTCTCGACCCATTCCTTGTCGCGGAGTTTCTCGACCGGGGTCATGAAGCTGGATCCCTTGTTGTGGCGGAGACCCAGGGTATGGCCGACCTCGTGTGAGGAGACGAATCGGATGAGGTCTCCCATCAGTTCTTCGTCGTATTTCATCTTGCGGGCACGCGGGTCGACGGCGCCGGCCTGGACCTGATACCAGTCATGGACCAGGGTCATGACGTTGTGGTACCATCCGATATGGCTCTCCAGGATCTCGCCGGAGCGGGGATCATGGACATTGGGTCCATAGGCGTTCGCGACATTGGAGGCAAGGTAGCGGATGACCGAGAAACGGGCGTCCTCAAGGCTCATGTCCGGATTGTCCTCCGGCCATTCTTCTGCGCGGATGGCATTTTTCCATCCTGCCTGCTCAAAAGCGGCCTGCCAGTCGTTGACGCCAGCGATCAAATATTTTCTCCACTGCTTCGGAGTGGCCGGATCGATATAATAGACGATCGGTTTGACCGGCTCCACGAGTTCCCCTCTTTTTTGTTTCTCGACATCTTCCGGACGGGCCTCAAGGCGCCAGCGGGTTATGAAGGAAACGCGCTCGACCTGCTGCTGGTCATCGGAGAACTTGCTGTAGCCGTCGGCGAAATAACCGACACGCTCATCGAAGAGGCGGGGCTGCATCGGCGTCTCCGGGAGGAGGACCATCGAGGTATTGAGGACGAGGGTTACGGTACCGGCTTCACGCCCGGCGGGCAGGCTGCGGGACATGGCGCCGCCACCCTGACCCTGAGGGGCATTATAGGAATAGGTCTTGGTGACCGTTACTTCCGTGTTGATCGGGAAGGTGCGGATGCTGTTGATGAAGCAAGCGTCGTTCTTCGGGCCGCCCAGGTTGAACTGCCTCTTGGCCCGGCTCGGCAGGGAGAAGATCTGGGTATCGCCTTCAAAAAGCTGGTTGACCTTGATGCGGGTCGTTCCGGCAGAACCGTTCTTTTCTGGCTTGAAGGATGCGACGATCGGATTCTCGGAGCTTACCTTGACAGCCTTGCTGATGGCCTGGTCTTCATCTGCGGTGATGCTCAGGACGTCCGCCCTGAGGAGGAGGTTTCCGTTCGGGGCTTTCTCCCAGTAGAACATGGACTCATTGACCTCTTCACCGCCATACTGGCCGGCATCGACGGTGTTGCTGACAAAACGGGTAACCGCGAGGATCCGGCGTCCGAGGAGACTGTCGGGAATCTCAAAGTACCAGTCTTTCTCATTCTGAGCAACACTGAAAAGGCCGGGTTTCATTTTGAGTTCAACCGGCTTTTCCTGCTTGGGTGCCTCTCCTTCCGCCGGCTTCGGATCGCCGGCCGGGGCGCCGGGGCCTCTTCTCTGGGCTCCGGCCGTGAAACCTGCGAGAAGAGCAAGCGTCACGAGAGTAATAATTTTTTTATACATGTTAAGTGGGGATTGGATTATTTCTTTTTCACGACCACATTCGGGGCTTCATATTGCCGGTCGACGGCAACGAGCAGGAGCGGCTGCATGACATAGGGGACTTTTGCTCCTGTCTTTTCCTGATAAGTAAACGTCAGGGTGTCGCCTTTCCGGACAAGGGAAACGGGGATGAGTTCCGTATCCGTATCGGTACGGGGAGGAACGACGGCGATGACGAATTTTTCCTTGAAATCAACAAACGTCGGACGTCCGTCCTCTCCCATGACGGGTCCCATGCCGAAATGGGTGAGGAAGTCATTGGCGGTATTGATCTTCGCATCGGCGGGACACTCGGCGTTATTCTTGAAGAAATAATGATTGACCGTCTCAAAAGGGACCTTCTCTCCATTCACGCAGGCGGTAAGGCAGAAAAATGCGGCCATTATGGCGACGGCCGCTGAAACCATTCTTTTCATCTTACAATATTCCATTGTCTACAAAGTTAACGAATTATCACAAATGTTCTACTCCTGATCCGCATTTTGTTCGAGCAGTTCCCGTCCGGCGCGTTCGCCGATGGCTTGTGTCCGGTTCATGACCGTCGTCAGCATCAGCATATTGGCCGCGATCTCCCGGACAGTCAGGTCCGAACTGGTCTGGAGGGAATACCAGTTTTTGTCCCGGTGGTCTTCCAGTGAATCGACGAAACCGACCTTGTCGCCGAACCGTCCCCGGATGCTGTCCTGCAGGGCGGCGGTATATTGGTCGCACAGGGCGGCAACCTCGCCTTCCATGCTTTCCCGGACACTGTCTTCCTGGGCCGTCCGATAGCGTTCCTTGAGTTCGTCGAATTGGAAATCGTCCCGGAGTTCGGTCCGGTCAATGTTGATTTTCAGGATCTCGCAGCGATCGATATCTTCGCTGTCCTGGGCGAGTTCGCTGGAAATATCATGCAGTTTTTCGAAGCGGACGCCGTTAAAGAGCACTCTGCCGTCCTCGTAGGTATACATGATCTTGCTGAAGTCCATCCCAAGGGTGACTTTGTAGTAGAACTTGTGGATATAGAGGATCTTCCGGATAGAGGGTGTTTTCAGGATATTTTCTTCCCAGACCGTTTCGAAAAACTTCCGGTCGGGGACGGCGAATTTCTCCTTGTCCAGTTTGTCGAGTTCTTCCTCCTTGACGACGTAACCGGTTTTCGAGTATTCCATCTGCTCGATCTTGAAGGTATAATCGATGTTGGTCGGAAGGGTGCCGGTCTGGATACGGGTGTCCAACTTGTCGGAGAGATTCCTGTTTTCCTGTTCCAGGGACTGGACTTTTCTTTCGAGTTCCTGATCTTTTTCCAGCTTTTCGATGAGCTGCTGCTGCCGTTCCAGGAGATTGTTCTGGAGCCAGCTGTTAAGCGGCTTGAAGGCCAGGAACGTCAGGACCAGGGTGACGACATTGGACAGGACGATGGCCATCCCTGACATCAGGCGTGGGAAGAGCAGGAAAAAGGCGATGTTGCATCCGATCAGGAGGAAACACGCCGCAATCCAAAGAGTGTTCTTTATCTTGTCTTGTTTCATTTCCCGTTTTTGTTGACTTTCAGGATCGTCGCTTTGATCCGGTGGACGGAACTCTGCGAGTCGGGGGATTCATGGGAGGTAATTTTGATCGCGTTTCCGCCGGCCCTGCGGGCTTCTTCCTTTGCGAGGGAAATGACATTATCATAGCTTCCGGCCTTCGCGGAGGTAAAACCGTTGTCGCCGATGCGCACGGTTCCGAGGACTTCGGCATTTTCCGGCTGGGGCGCATTCAGCTCAATGACCGTGATCTCCGTGCTGGAGGGGAGCGGCGTGGCCGATTTGGAGATCTGGGGAACGATTTTCGGCGTGCAGCCGGCAAACAGGAGGGCGGCGGCAAGGATAAGGCAATGATGAAGTTTCATACGAATTGAATATTTTAAGCGAATATAAACTTTTTTTGCAACAAAAATGCCGAAGTGACGTTATATTCGTAGACTGGATTGAAAAATGACTCGTCAGGAAGCAACAGAATTCTATCGGAAACACAGCCGCCCTCTTTTCCAGGCGGCGTTCCGGATCGTCCGGAATGAAGGAGAGGCCGAAGAAATCATGCAGGATACCCTGCTGCGTTTCCTGACCCGTCCCGTGCGGATCGGTTCTGAAGCCCAGACGAATGCCTGGCTTCGGACAACATGTGTCCGTCTGTCCATCGACCGGCTCCGGAAGCGCCGCCGCGAGGATCTTTTCCTGCGGTCTTATGCCGAAGAAGAGGAAAGGGAGGATCCTGATGAATCCCTTCCGGTCATTCCGGACATCATGCGTATCCGTTCGGTTATGGAACAACTGCCTCAGCCCTATGGGCTTATTCTGGACTTGGTGCTGATCGAGGGACTTGACTACCGGGAGATCTCGCGCATGACAGGGACGAAAGAGGCGACGCTCCGGTCTCTCTACGCACGGGGAAGGAAAAAACTAGTCGCCGCAATGAAAAACGAAATGCAAAGAATATGAACCAGTTGGAAGAATACGTAAGCAACAATGCCGCAGCCTTTGATTCCGGAGTGCTCCCGGAAGGCGCAGAAGAACGTTTTCTGGCACGCTGGGATGCTGCCAGGCGGAGAAGGCGCGTGGCGATTCCATTTGCCGCACTTGCCGTTGCTGCTTCCTTGGCGGCCGTCTTTTTTGTCCGGGGGACCGGAACCCGCGATTGGCTGCGGAAAGCGGAACAGACGCCGGAGGGAATCTATTCCGGCTATCTCGCCGCCGTCTCGTCCGTTTGGGAGAAGGTGGGGGAAGACGAGGAGGCGTCCGAGACGCTCGCGATCCTGACAGAAGAGACGGTTCCCCTTGGGGAACAGCTTCCTTCCGAACTTTCGGACGCGGAGCGGACAGCGATTCTTCGCGACTATTACAATACGCTTCTCGACGGAGCGGATAGAATTAGGAAACACTTAATAAACAAAGAAATATGAAAAAGATTCTCCTTTTTGCCGCGATGCTCTTCCTGGGCGTTGCCGCTGCTGCCGAACCCGGAATTATTACGAAAAACTATCCGCTTCCGGATTTTGACGGCATTGAAGCAAGCAGTGTTTTCCGTGTAGACCTTTCAAAGGATTCCCGGTGCGGGGTATCCGTCCAGGCTCCGGACTACATGGAACCCTATCTCAATGTCAAGGTCGTAAACGGAACACTGCATCTCGGGATTGAAAAAATGCCCGTTGATATCCAGCGAAAACTGAACAAGGAAACCGAAAAGGTGTGGGCGACCGTTTCGATGCCGTCCGTCCGCCGCATTTCGCTTAGCGGATCATCGAAACTCATCGCCTATCATCCCTTCGTCGAGAAGGGCGAGTTCAGGCTGACCATGAGCGGGGCCTCCCATGCCGAAGGCCTTTCCGTTGAAGCCCCTGAGTCGAGGATCGAACTCAGCGGAGCAGCCAAGTGCCAGTTCAGCGGCGTTTTCGGGAAGATGGTTCTCCGCTGCTCGGGAGCGTCAAAGATGGACGTGGCCCAGATCAACGTCCCGGATATGGACCTAGAGCTTTCCGGAGCGTCCAAACTGACGATGGACGGGATTTTCAACAAGATCGAGGCGGGAGCCTCCGGTGCATCCAAGGCTGAGATCAGCAGCGCGCAGACGCTTTCGGACCTCGATGTTGAGGCCTCGGGAGCCGCCCGGCTCCTGATGGAAAACCTGCCGGCGGAGAATGTCCGGGTCGATCTTTCCGGCACCGGCTTCTGCAAAGTCCACCCGATCAATACGATCCGGATCGAGACGAGCGGCGCTTCTACCTGCCAGTACAAGGCCGGCCCCGAGACGGATGTCCGTATCCTCAGTGCCGGCCGTGGATCCTCTGTTAGCAGGTTATAGAACTATTTGAGCCAGAACTCTTTGAGAGGAGCATACCCGAGTTCTTGCATCAGGGAGTCCCAATTTTTCGGCAAATCGATTTTAACTGTGACGTAACCGCCGCCCGGCATGGTCTGAACCTTGTTCCGGGCGGCGTCGCCCGTAATGAGGAAGGCCGTCATCCCGCGCTGCATGGTCGGGATAGTCATCTGCTGGGCTTCCGGAGAATCGTACCAGGGGGGCGTTGCCGTCATGGCTCCGTTCTCCGCTTTCCGGATGTGCCCGGTATACTGTTTGAGCGAATGTTCGCCTCCGTCCTTGGCGCTGCCCGGGTTGGCATAGTAATTGGCGAAAGCACGCTCTTTGACAGGACGTCTTGAATGGACGATCAGGTCTTTTTCGAGTGCCTCCGGGTTTTTATATTTTTTTGCGAGATTTGCCGCGACGGGCTCTGTCATCAACAACGTCCTGAAGGTGAATTGTTTTCCGCTTCCGAGAGCAAATTGGCAGCGCTCCGAGATATCCCACGCCAACAGTTCCATGAGTTTCTGGGGATCGGTCGTTGACGGAGCCATATTATTGCCCCAGAGGAGGGTTGAGGCTGTCGTGACCGTATTGTCGTTGAGGTTGTATCCTGCACGGACATGGTAGGGATTCCAACCGATCCGCCGGCAGGCGGCGTCATCTTCGACAAGGCACCAGGAAATCGGGTATCCGAAGGTCCCCATGCGGTCCTGCTTGACATAGTAGCCGCAAAGGTTCATCAAGGCGAGGTTCATGAACCGGCCGATGGCGACGTTGGCGGATTCGTTGATCTGCCCCTGACCGGAATCGATCCCCAGCTGGCGGGCGACGGGGCCGTTCAGCCAGGAGAACGGAATCCAGGCATGGGTACTGGCGAGGGTCCGTCGGAACTCTCCGGCGCCCATGGCCTTGGTCATGGCGATGAGGATCGGCATGTATTCGGGCTTGCAGCCGGCCATGACGGCATTGACGGCGACGTGCCAGGTTTTCGTATCGCGGTGCGCTATCGGGAGGACGGCGACCGTCTCGTCCCACTTATAATCGGTATATTTCAGATACTCATTGACTTTGTCGAAAGTCGGAGGGATAATCGGCAGGCCGTCGGACCAGTTCATGTCGGCAAAATACGCGTTGATCTCGTCAATCGTCCCATAGTAGACATCATCGCGGATGTCTCCCCGGTCGGCTTTCATGCCGGCTTCCCGCTCGGCAGGGGTAATCGGCTTTGTCAGGGCCTCGACAATCTGGGGCCACAGGATCTCACGGGTATTCTTCAGCAGCGTTTCTTCCGTATCGGCCGCGAAAGCTCCGGGGTATTCCGCGATCCGCATGACCGGGACGCCGTTGTTCAGGGCGGTATAGCGGGCCTGGTCGGTAAAGCCCGGTCCGGCGATGATGACGGAAGGGATCCCGAGGTATTCCGCCGCGATGCAGGAACCGGTCTCTTTCGGGGTGCAGAGGCCGCATCCGCCGTTCCCCGAGATGACGGCGTCGACGTGATACTCTTTCAGTTTCGCCTGGAAGTCTTCTTTGGATCTGCGGGTGACACCGGGCGCGGGATAGACTCCTGCTGTTCCGACTTCGTCAATCGTCAGCACCTTCGCATCTGGATAATGCTGGTGGATGAGGCGCTTGATTTCGGGGTGGATGACCGTTGTCATGAAGCTGACACCGGTAATGACGATCGTTTTACCGGCGAGGGTTTCGAGACGGGGCGCCTGGGCAATCATCTCAACGGTCGAGCGGCCGACGGGGGAAACGACGGAAAATCCGGCTTCCTTGGCGGGAGCGGGAGCTGCCGCCGTTTTTGTCGTGGACGATTTCTTGGTGGTTGTCTTTTTTCCGGATGCTGCCTGGGTTCCGGCCGGTTTTGCCGAACCCGGATCGGCTGCTTCCGTACGGCAGGTCTCATCACAGACGATGCGCTGTTTCAACTGGGCTCCGGCGTTTTGGAAGATAAGGGAAATAATCGTGAGGGTCAGTAAAATGCGTTTCATGGTATGTTTGGTTTCTAGTGAATGGTCCAAAGAATTCTGAGAAGGGCGGCAAAGAAAAGGAAAGGCTTCTTATTCGGAGTCATGTCGTTTTTCTGCGTGCTGCTTCTCAATCTGATACATTTCCAGAATCTTCGATGCGGGGATTAGCGCCCGGAATTTCTGGTAATAGGACTCTCTCAGGTCCAGTATCTTCCGGCTTGTCGCGAAATCCGACAGGATTCGCTCTTCAACCTCACGCTCACTGTCCATATCGGCTGACTGCTGTTTTTTCAGCTGGGAGCGGATGGCGAGCATTTCGGAATAGAACTCCCCGTAGAGGGAGACGAATGCTGTCCGGGTCTTGCCTTCCAGGGCGAGGGAACCGGCCATCCGTTCCGCATTGTAACGGATGATGTCCTGCCGGGAGGGCTGCCGGGGACTGCGGTTCTGGGAGAATGCCGCGACGGGGAGCAGGAGCAGTCCTGCGAGCAGAAGTAAGATCCACTTTTTCATATCAGTCCATGATTTGTAATAGTTGCAACATGCCTACAATAGTACGACACGCCTTTTCCGCGAAAGTTAACGCGGAAAAGACAGATTTCTTCAGAAAAAAGACCTGGGGTTAGTTCAGCTGGCGGACCGGGAAGGTGAAGTAGGTATCGGGATAGGGTTCGTTTTTAAGTCTGAAGTGCCACCACTCGTTGTCGAGCGGGATGAATCCGTGGCGCATCATCGCGGCGCGGAGGACCATCCGGTTCTCGAATTGTTCCTTGGTAATCCCTTCATTCGCAGCGTATTCCATCGTTTCAGGATTCCCTCCGAAATCGGGATGGCTCTCTATGCCGAACCAGTCGAAGGTCCCGCCCATATCTACCTCTTTCTCCTTTTTCATATCGAAAAGGGTCAGATCCAGGGTCGAACCGCGTGTGTGACCGGATTTTTCCGCGATATATCCCCGGGGGAAAAGGACGGATTTCTCGAGGTTCGGGTAGAAATAGGCCTTCATCCTTGCATCATTTGGATCCTGCGCCCACCGCATGAAGTGGTCGACGGCGCACTGGGGGCGGTAGGCGTCGAAGATTTTGAGCCGGTAACCGAGCCGGATGACATCGTCGCTGACCGCTTTCAGGCTGTCTGCCGCTTCGCGTGTCAGAAGGGCAGTCGGTTCGAGATATCCGTCAATGCGGTCTCCGACGAAATTGTAGGTGCTGAAGTAGCGGATCTCAAGAATCGCTTCAGGAACGACGTCTGTCAAAGTTACAAAGTCGCTGGAGTCCGCTTCCGGTGCGACAGGGGCATTCTTTTTTGTCTGGCATGCGGCAAAAAGGAGGGAAACGGCGAGGAAGGCGATGAGGTGTTTACGCATAATAATTCGGTCTTTGTCTTACAAAAATACACTTTTTCAGAATATCTATTCATGTATTTTATGTATATTTGACAGACTCCCTAGTTTTACCGATAATTAAGAACACCTTGCAATGAAAAGGCTCTCTTTTCTCTTCGTTTCGGTTATAGTCCTGACCGCCTGTGTCCGGGTGCAGAAGACGGTTCCTTCCGATGCTTCTTCTCTCCTGGCAGCACGGTCTTCTCTTTCTTCCCTGACAGCCGTCCCTACCGGAAAAGAAGCCTGGCTCGATCCCGGAGTCAATGAACAGAACCGCTACCCGATGTGTGCCTCCATCCATACGGACGGGGATACGCTCTCGCTGGATGGGACCTGGCTCTTCCTGGGCTGCCCGGATCCGGATCACCTTGTCCCCGGTTTTTCCGAATGCGGATATGATGACAGCGCCTGGAGAACGATGCCGGTTCCGGGTATGTGGGAATTGAACGGATTCGGCGATCCGGTCTATGTCTGCAATGGTTTTGCCTGGCGCTGGCACTATCAGAACAACCCGCCTTATCCTCCGACGGCCGACAACCATGTCGGGCTGTACCGTAGAACATTTTCCGTGGATAAAATCGAGGACGGCCGGGATTATTTCCTGAGCATCGGTGATGCGACCTCGAATGTCCGTGTCTGGATCAACGGGCGGGAGGTCGGATACAGCGAAGACAGCCGCCTGGCCGCGGTGTTCGACGTGACGGATTTTATCCGGACCGGAGAGAATCTCATTGCTTTGGAAGTCATGCGCTGGTGTGACGGGACCTATCTGGAAGATCAGGATATGTGGCGTATGAGCGGGATCGGACGAAGTGTCGGACTGCATTCCCGTCCGAAAGCGAGACTGGAGGATATTAGCGTGAAGGCTTCCATGGACGGGACCCTTACCCTGACAACGCTCACGACGGAAGGGGTCGGCATGCTTTCCTTCGAACTGAAGGATCCGTCCGGCCGGAAGGCGGGCTCCTGGAAAGCGAAGGTTGCTTCCGGAGAACTCTGTGAAACCTATTGGGTCAAGCACATCCGCCGGCCCCGGCTCTGGAGTGCGGAAATCCCGAATCTATACCGGCTGGAAGTATCGGTCTTCGACAACGGCGGGAAGCAGACGGAAAAGACTTGGCTGAATGTGGGCTTCCGGGATGTGGAGATCCGGGGGAACCGGATGCTGGTAAATGGACGGGCGGTCCTTGTGAAGGGCGTGAACCGGCATGAGATGCATCCCACGGGAGGATACGTCATGACCAGGAAGGATATGGAAGAGGATATCAGGCAGCTAAAGATGCTGAATATCAATTCTGTTCGGACTTCGCACTATCCCGACGATCCGTACTGGTACGAACTCTGCGACCGGTATGGGATCTATATCATGGACGAGGCGAACGTGGAATCGCACGGGATCGGCTACCGGCCGGACAGGACCTTGGCCGCTAAAGAGATGTATAAGCTTGCGCATGTCCAGCGTTTCTCCCGGATGGTGCAGCGGGACCGGAATCACCCTTGCATCATTATGTGGAGCGTCGGCAATGAAGCCGGCAACGGGCCCAATATAGAGGCAGAGTACGACTGGGGTAAGCAGTATGACACCCGTCCGGTCATCTACACGCGGCCGGGAGAAAACAAGGAAAGATCACCGATTTCTTATACGGACATCGATTTCTATAATTATAAATCGCAGGAATGGACGGAAGCGTTCCTGAAATCCGGGAAGCAGCTCAGCCCGTTCATGTTCAAGGAGTATGCCCACGCGATGGGTAATTCGCTCGGCAGCTTTGACCGCTACTGGGACCTCGTTCGCAAATATGACGGATTTCAGGGCGGCTATATCTGGGATTTTGCAGACCAGGCCTTGCTCCTTGACGGTAAAGTCATGATCGGCGGCGACTTCAATGACCATGATGCCTGGAATGCCTCGCTCCATTGCAACGGCCTGCTGACCACGGACCGGCAGTGGCATCCGCATGCCTGGGAAGCAGCCCATGTGATGCGCAATATCCTTTCCTGGGCCTCGCCCGAGGAGGCTCGCGCCGGAAAGATCCGGGTATATAACGAGTATTCATTCAGGGATTTGTCGGCTTTCCGCCTGCATTGGGCGATTCAGGTTGATGGGGAATCGGTGCTGGAGGGAGACCTCGACAGGCTCGGAATTGCTCCCGGGGATACCTGCCGGCTGGCTTTGGGATATACGGCGGCGGACCTGGACCGGCTTTGTCCGGAAGCCAAGGCACATGCCGTCATGCTGAATGTATCGTATCTGCTCAAGGAAGAAGAGGGGCTGCTGCCTGCGGGGACATGCCTCTCGTATGACCAGATCGTTATCAGTGAGGGGCCGGAAACGCTGTCCCCTGCACAGGGGAAGCCGGCTCAGGCCGATTGGAAGATTACCTTCAATGCCCAGGGAGCCTTGTCCGGCTGGACCGTAGCGGGACATGAATTGGTCCGGGAGCCACTCCTGCCGTGTTTCGGGCGGCCAGTCGTGGAAAATGACTTTGCGGCATACCTGCATGAAAAGATGCAGGTATGGGAGTATCCGGAATTCCGTCCCGAATCTGTGGAGACAACCGGGGCGTTCCGCAAGGAGGGCTCAGGGTATGTCTGTGACGGAGCGGGGACGGTGTCTGTCTGCTATGGGCTCCCGTTCGGGGCGAAAGTGATGATGCAGTATGACATTTCCCCGGACGGCCGGGTTCGGCTGACTGAAAAGTTGGTGGATGCCGGCGGGCTTTCTTCCTCCCCGAACCTCTTCCGCTTTGGTGTGGAGCTGGCGATGCCCGGGGCATACGATACGGTTGATTATTTCGGTCTGGGCCCGTTCGAGACCTATTGCGACCGGATTGATGCTGCCCTTCAGGGCCATTATACGCAGCAAGTCGGGGGACAGTATCACTGGGGCTATGTGCGTCCGCAGGAGTCCGGCAATCATGAGAAACTGCGCTACTTCTCGGTCCTGGATGCCTCTGGTTTCGGTCTGACGGCAACGTCTGACAAGCCGTTCAGCGGCTCGGCCCTGCCGGTTTCCCGCCGGGACCTGGATCTGGGCATACATGAGCCGGGATCCATCCACAACAAGAAAAAGCCGTTTACTTATCAGGATCATGCCCATTCCTACGAGTTGGTTGGGAAAGCGCACCTGGACGACCGTGCCCGGGGAACGACCTATTTGCATCTGGATATGGCCCAGATGGGGGTTGCCGGCATCGATACGTGGGGCTCGCTGCCGCTGGAAGAGTTCCGGCTGCCGGCGAAAGAATATTCCTTTACACTGACGCTGACCCCCTGGACCTCGAAATAACAGAATGAACTTTAAACATAAAACCATCTCATAATGAAACACTTTACTGCAGTAGCTCTGGTAGCCCTCTCCGCCGCGCTGTCTTGCGCCCGGACGGAGCCGGTACCGTTTTCTGTCATTCCCCAGCCGAACCAGGTAACCCTTGGCGAAGGCTCTTTCAAACTCGCCGGGGCCGCTTTCGGAACCGACGAAGCGATTCCTGCTGAAACCGCCGCGCTGATCGATGAGTTTCGTGTCCAGATCGGAACCGTTACCGGAAAAGAATCCGCGGCCGTCAGCGGAGCGGCCGAAAAGGGCGTCTCGTTTGTCATGGACAATACGCTTGGCGCCGAGGCGTATGCCCTTCGCATCAATCCGGACGGCGTACAGGTCAGCGCCGCCGATTACAACGGATTCCTCTATGCCATCCAGACCCTGAAGCAGATGCTCCCGGCCGCTGTGTACGGAGACAAGAAAGCGCCGGGCCCCTGGCTCCTCCAGACGGCCGATATCCTCGATCAGCCCCGTTTCGGTTACCGGGGGATCCTCCTCGACTGCTGCCGCCATTTCTGGAGCATCGAGGAAACGAAAAAGATCATCGATATCATGTCCATCCATAAACTCAACCGCCTTCACTGGCATCTGACAGAGGATCAGGGATGGAGGATCGAGAGTAAAAAATATCCCAAACTCAATGAGATAGGGTCCTGGAGAGAAGGAACGCAGGTAGGATATGAAAGGGATTCGACGGACGGCGTCCGCTATGGCGGATACTATACGCAGGACCAGCTCCGGGAGGTCGTGGCCTATGCTGCGAAGAAGGGAATCACAGTCATTCCCGAAATCGATCTTCCGGGCCACATGGTAGCGGCGGTAGCCTCTTATCCCGAACTCGGATGTACGGGAGGTCCGTATGAGGTCCGCAAGAGCTGGGGGATCAGCAAGGACATCCTGTGCGTCGGCAAGGAAAGCACGTTTAAATTCCTCGAGGATGTTTTTGACGAGATTCTCGATATCTTCCCGTCGGAGTATATCAACATAGGCGGTGATGAAGCGCCGAAGGACCGCTGGCAGGAGTGCCCGCTTTGCCAGAAGAAGATCCGTCAGCTCGGCCTGAAGGACCGTGACGGCCATACCAAAGAGCAGTTCCTTCAGAACTATGTGACCAAGCGGATGCAGGACTATCTTGCAGGCAAAGGCCGGAAGATCATCGGCTGGGATGAAATCCTTGAGGGAGAACTGGCCCCCGGTGCGACCGTTATGTCCTGGAGAGGAACAAAGGGCGGCATCACGGCTGCCGGGAAAGGTTTCGACGTAATCATGAGCCCGAATATCTACCTCTACATCGACTACTACAACTCGAAGGAGTTTGACCGTGAGCCGATCGGAATCGGCCGCCGTGCCCTTCCCGTCGAGACAACCTACAATTATGAGCCTTACGACGAGATGCCACAGGGCAGCGAGAGCCATATCATCGGGGTCCAGGCCAATCTTTGGACAGAGTATATCTCGACGCCGGAACACCTTGAATACAACCTCCTTCCGCGTATGAGCGCCGCGAGCGAGATCCAGTGGTGCCGTGCCGACAACAAAGACTTCGACCGGTTCAAGGCGTCCATGGAGCACATGCGGACCATCTATGACCAGCTCGGATATACGTATTCGAAGTATATGTGGGGAATCGTCGGCCTGCCGGGTCATGAGCAGCCGGCCCGGAGCCAGGAGGCGCTCGATACAATCAATCTCAAGACGATCGAAAAGACCACTTACGAATAGTCGGGATGAGAGAAAAGTATTTCCGTCCGCTGACCGGGCTCACTCTCGGTCTTCCCCTGCTTGCTCTCGCCGGGTGTCAAAAAGCAGATGACCGTCCGAATATCATCTTCTTTCTTGTCGATGATTTCGGGTGGGCCGATACCCAGGTCCCCTTCGGTCCGGAGGTCTATCCGACCAACGGACGCCATGATACCCCGAATTTCGTCGAGATGGCATCCGAAGGTGCGATCCTGACCAATGCGTATGCCTGTCCCTTGTCCTCTCCGACCCGGACGAGCATCCTTACAGGCGTCAGTTCGGCCCATACCCATGTTACCAACCCGCTGGCAAGCCTCCGTGGCACTGATACGGCCTATGATACCCCGGATGACAGTCCTTGGGCAACGGTGGATTCCCTTTCTCAAGGCTGCCTTGACTCTCCCCGCTGGGCGGTCAACGGCGTCAACCCGGCCGTCCCCGGAAATCAGGATAACGTCGAAGACGCATTCTACGGGACGCCTTATGCCCGCCTTTTAAAGGAGGCCGGCTATTTTACAGTCCATATCGGAAAGGCCCATTGGGCGACGGCCGGAACTCCGGGATGCTCCCCGTATAATATGGGCTTTGTCGTCAATGTCGCCGGAGGAGTCGTGGAGTTCTCCAAATGCGGGTACCGTTCCGAAAATAATTACGGCAACGTCAAGGACGGGCGTGCCGTTCCATTCACTCCCCATAACCTGATGGAGTACTATGGAACCGGCACCCACATTACGAAGGCCTTGACGCGCGAAGCTCTTAAGGCCCTTGAATTCCCGATCCAGGAGAAGAAACCCTTCTACCTTTTCCTGTCCCAGTATGCGGTCCATACGCCGATCCAGGACGACCCCCGCTTTTATCAGAAATATCTCGACAGGGGAATGGACGAGGGGCAGGCGCGCTTTGCGTCCATGGTTGAAGGGGTCGACGTCAGCCTTGGCGAGATCCGTGCGTTCCTGAAGGAAAAAGGGATCGACAAGAATACAGTCCTGATCGTGATGGGGGACAATGGAGGCAATTCCGAGAACAAAAATAAAGGCGGCATCCTCCATACCCAGAACAAGCCGCTCCGCGAGGGAAAGGCATCCTGCTATGAGGGTGGGATCCGGGTCCCAATGCTGATAGAGTGGCCCGGAAAGGTCGCTCCCGGGACCCTCATAAACACGCCCGTGATCTGCGAGGACCTTTTCCCGACCCTGCTCCACCTTGGAGGCGTGACCCGCTATGAAACGGTCCAGGAAGTTGAGGGACAGGACCTTTTCGCTCTCCTTACGAAAGGATCGCAACTGGCCGCCCGTCAGTCATTCCGGGACCGTCGCGAAGCCTATGAGTTTGAAATTCCGGAAAGCGTATCCGGAATTGATCCGGAGCGGTATATCGTTTCCCATTACCCCCATGCATGGAAACCGTATGTCCTTGATGATATCGATTTCCTTTCGAGTATCCGTTCCGGACGGTGGAAACTGGTCTATCGGATGCGGACCCGCGACCTGGAACTGTATGACCTGTCCGAGGATCTAGGCGAGACGAGCAATGTCGCGAAAGCCCATCCCGACATCGTTGAAAAACTCGCCCGGGCACTTTCCGACCGCCTGCGCCGTTTCGATGCCTCCATGCCGACCGTCCGATCGACCGGGGAGAAGGTCCCGATGCCGGATGAGGTGCTCAACGGATTGAAATAATCCTTATATTTGTCAAGAAACCAAAAACGATTCAGATATGAACATTTCCAAAATCATCGCGACCCTTGCCGCTCTTTCCTTGGCGGCGGCCGCTTCTGCCCAGAGTTTTGTCTCCGTTCCCCTGACCAAGGACGGATTCAGTACCATCCATGTTTCCAAGTATGAGAAAGGAAACTACCAGGGAATGGACTGCTACAAAGACTATATCTTCAGCTGCAAGCATACCGGGATTGCTACGGTCTGGAAATATAACGGAGAAGGCATTGAGAAGCTCGGAAGCTTTAATCTCGCCACGCATGACGAGGTCAACCATTCCAACGTAGCTTCTTTCGGCTGCGAGTTTTATGATAAGAAGGATCCCCTTCCGCTGATCTATATCAGCCAGTGCCACAAGAAACCGTACAAGGGGCTGAAAGATGTCCTCTTTGTCGAACGCGTCGCTCCGGATATGCAGTCTTCAACGCTCGTTCAGACAATCTATTACGAGGACGTCAACAATGATTTCGGCTATGCCCTGCAGTGGGTCGTGGACCGCAAGCACAAGATGCTCTACGGATTCGGCAATACGACCAAGGATAAGGATCTCGAAGGCAACCGTCACAGGATCATCAAGTTCCGTCTTCCGAAACTCTCAGCCGGCGAAAAGGTCGTCCTGCGTCCGGAAGATGCACTCGAGAACTATGTCGTCGAGGACCATGGACTGAAATATGCAACGATCGGCCAGGGCCTCTGCATTGCGAAGAACCGTCTCATGATGCCGACCGGCCTCGGGACCGAGCAGTATCCCAGTTATCTTTTCGTATGGGATCTCAAGAAAAAGAAACCGGTCCAGGTCCTCGATATGAGCAAGGCAACCTCCGGAGAACTGGAAGATCTCGCCTACTATAAGAAGAACCTCTTCTTCATCCAGGGCCAGGACGGCCTCTTCCTGATGAAGTACTAATCCGGCAGCGGATAGCGGAGGATACCGGACCGGGATCCGGTGTCCGACCGGACAGAGAAGAAACCCAGACAGAGGGATCCGTTCCATACGCGGATCCCTTCATTTTCCATACAGTGCTTCTCCGTATCAGTCAGACGATACCGTTCCCATGCCTCACATTCGAGTGAGACGGCGGCAAGCGTCCGGTGGAAAACAACATCTCCGGTATAATCGTAGGCGGTCACGTAGGTCCCTGTATGTCCGCCTCCTTCGCTGAACCAGACCCTGCCCCGGTCGATATCGAAGCCCTGCCAGGCGGTTGAGTTGATTTTCTCCGGGTTATCCCCGCCCGTGTGGGTCCCGATTTCGGCAACCGGCGTCAGGCGGGTCAGATTCCGGGCGCGGATCGTAACAGAAAGGGAATCATCCGGATAAGGTTCGCCTTCTCCTCCTCTGATCCAGGGATCGGGGAGCGTAATTTCTTCCTCAGGAAGGGCAAGGGCCTCGCTCAGGCGGTAGATTCTCACCCGCCGGCTCCGCCCCGGAGGGATTCCTTCCGAATCTTCCGGAATCCGGTAAAAAGAAAAAGCGACCTGGTCGTTTTTCTCGTCCAGGGCGACATTGATGCTTCCGCGATGGGGAAGCCAGAAGTGCTCTAACTGAGGATCCTCCGGTAGGAAGGTTTTGCCCGGAGTATACCGGACGCGGGAAATCGTCTGCGTATCCCAATAGGACCCGTTGGAGATCCGTGAGGAATAGCTGCTGATCCAGACATGGGGGCCGTCCTTCGCGTTTTCTACAGCCATGCCCGTCGGATGCCCGGCGTAGCCGAGGTTCATTTCCTCGCCTCTCCCCTCTGTCTCGCCTTCCCGGTTGAGGGAGTCTTTTGCGATTCTGAAAACGGTGACCATCCATCGGCCGGGCTCCCGGATTTCCGCATAATAGGCATTGCCTTTCCGGTCAATATCAAACTGTTGAGAGACGACCTTCCGGTTGATGTCATAGATATTCCCGTCTTTCAGCGGCTCCTCCAGGGATGCCATGTCTATCTTGCAGGAAAGAACCGCCAGGAAAGAGAAGATAAGGAGAAAGAAGCGTTTCATATGTTATACCAATAGACTGATGAAGACGGCGATAATACCTGCCGGGGCAACATAGCGGATCAGCAGCATCACGGTCTTGAAGACCGCTTTGTTGGCTTTCAAAGTGCCGCTGTTGGTAAACTCGTCAAACACGTCGGAGGGGCTCATTTTCCACCCGACAAATAAGGGGAAGAGCAGTCCGCCGAGCGGAAGAAGCCAGTTCGAACAGAGTTTGTCAAGGAAGTCAAAGATGCTGTTTCCCAAGATTTTGACTCCAGAAAGCGGGCCGAATGAGAGAGAACAGAGGACGCCGACAATCCAGGCAAAACCGGTTATCAAAAGGACGGCGCTCCATCTGTGCATTTCTTTTTCTTCCGTCAGGAAAGCAACGCCGACTTCCATCATCGAGATGGCCGATGTCAGGGCGGCGGCCAGGATGGTAAAGAAAAACAGGAAAGAAATGCCGGTGCAAAGGAGCGGTGATGCTGCTCCCATCTTATTGAAGATATAGGGTAAGGTTTCGAAAACAATGCCGGGGCCGGCTCCCGGCGCGATGCCGGCTGCGAAGACGGCCGGCATCACGGCAAAGCCGGCCAGGATGGCGAAGAAAAGGTCAAACCCGGCAGTCCCGAGTCCGGAAACGAGGATATCCTCGTCCTTTTTCATGTAGGAAGCATAGGTCAGGATTGTACCGACGCCGAGGGAGAGGGAGAAAAATGCCTGGCCCATGGCTGCGGTAACGGTTGAAGGCGTCAACTTGCTGAAATCCGGCTTGACAAGGTATTCGACTCCTTTCCCGGATCCTGGCAGGGAGAGCCCGTATATGGCGATGACAAGAATTAGCACGAAAAGGACCGGCATCGTAATCTTGGTGAACTGCTCAATCCCTTTCCGGACGCCTCCCAGAACGACACCCCCGACGAGCAGGAGAAAAGCCGTGTGGGCAAGAATCGGCATCCATGTTGAAGAGATGAATAAACCGAAGAACCCCGTTACCTCACTCTCCTGCATGCGGGCGAACTCGAAAGATTTGAACAGATATTCGACGGACCAGCCTCCAACGACGCTATAGTAACTCAGAATGATAATGGGGGAAAGGACCGTCAGGAGTCCGACCCATTTCCATCCGGTACCGGGAGCGAGCTTTTCCATGGCCCCGAATGTCCCCAGGCCGCTCCGGCGGCCGATGATCGACTCGGCGAAGAAGATGGGGAGAGCCAGAATCAGGCTGGCTGCAATATAGACGATGATAAATGCGGCGCCCCCGTATTCTCCGGCCATATAAGGGAACCGCCAGATGTTTCCGAGTCCGATTGCGGACCCGGCCATTGCCATGACTACGGCAAAGCGACTGCCGAAGGTTTCCCTTTTCCGCTCCATTTATAAGAAATTAGCGATGAAAATTATACCCACAGCAATCGGAGCGGCGTACCGGGTCAGGAAGTAAACAAACGGGAACCACTTGCCGTTGAGGCGTTTCGTCTCTCCATTGGTAAATTCGTCCCGGACGTCCTCCTTCTTCATCTTCCAGCCGACGAAGACCACGCAGAGGAATCCTCCTACGGTCAGAAGTACATTAGAACAGAAGAGGTCGACGGCTGAGAAGATGTCATTCCCGAAGATCTTGACGCCGGAAAGCGGACCGAATGACAGAGAGCAGACCGCTCCGACGGCCCAGGTCGCCGCGAAAACGGTCAGTGCGGCGAGGGGGCGTTTCATTTTCTTCTCTTCCACAAGATAAGCGACGCCGACTTCCATCAGTGAAACCGAAGAAGTCAGTGCGGCGAAAAGAACCGTAAGGAAGAAGAGGATGGCGACGATGGAGCTGAGCCAAGGCATCGTAACGCCCATTTTTGCGAAGATGAAGGGCAGGGTCTCGAAGATCAGTCCCGGACCGGCGCCCGGAGCGATTCCGGCGGCGAAGACAGCCGGCATGATCGCAAACCCGGCCAGGATGGCGAACATCAGGTCCGAAACAGCCGTTCCGAGACCTGCAGCGAAGAGGTTCTCCTTCTTGCTGATATAAGAGGAGTAAGTGATGATGATGCCCATTCCCAGAGAAAGGGAATAGAAGGACTGTCCGAGGGCGTCGATACAGGAACGTGCGGTCAGTTTGGAGAAATCCGGCCGGATCAGATAGTTGATACCGGTTTTAGCTCCCGGCAGGCTGACGGAATAGATCGCGATTGCCACGATGAGCACGAAAAGCAGCGGGATGCACAGCTTGCTGAATTTTTCGATGCCGGAACGTACTCCGCCCAGGATAACCAGAAGGGTCATCAAAAGGAAAAGAGTATGGAAAAGAAGCGGTGCCCAGGTAGAAGAAATGAAGCCTCCGAACAGTTCTCCGACCGCTTCCGTTCCGGAGCGGACGAAAGACAAGGTCATTCCTTTCCAAAGATAATTAAGGGACCATCCGCCGATTACGCTATAGTAACTCAATATCAGCATCGGAGTGAAGACGGAAAGGTAGCCAAACCATTTCCAGCCGCTTCCGGGCGCGAGTTTTTCCATGGCCCCACGGCAGTTAGCCCCGCTCCGGCGGCCGATGACCGACTCGGCAAGGAAGATCGGAACGGAAAGAAAAAGGCAGCAGAATACATAGACCAGAATAAAGGCCGCCCCTCCATTCTCTCCGACAATGTAGGGGAATCTCCAGATATTGCCGAGTCCGATGGCGGATCCGGCCATGGCCATAATAACGGCGGCCCTGCCGCCGAAATGTTCTCTTCTCATACCTGTTAAGTTCGTCCCCTGAGGGGGAAGCCGGCACTCCGGCTATTTTCTTTTATATACTGTGAATTCGTAAGTAATTCCCGAAGCCGGATCAGTCTGCGTTTCTGAGCGGGAGGCTTCTTCCCAAATGAGGGGATCGATCTTCGGGAAAAAAGCATCGGCATCTGCGACGGTATCGTGGACGTGCGTAATAAACAGCGTATCAGCTGATTCCATCGCTTCTGCATAGGTATATGCCCCGCCCATCACAAAGCACCGCTCCGGGGCCTCGCCTGTGCCCGACTCCGCGGCGGCATAAGCCTCCTCGAGGGAGGAAACGACGGTTACTTCCTTGGGGGCTTCCGGCCAGGGGAAGATGGAAATGACGATGTTCTTCCGCTTCGGAAGTGGACGTCCGATGGACTGGAACGTCATCCAGCCCATGATGACCGGATGGCCGGTCGTCTGCTCCCTGAAATACTTCATATCCCCTGGAAGATTCCAGAGGAGGGCGTTTTTACGGCCGATCGCCCAGTTATCGGCGACGGCGACGATAATACATTTTTCAATCATACGGCAACGGGGGCTTTGATGGCCGGCCAGGGATCATAGCCTTCAAGGGTGAAGTCTTCGTACTTGAAATCGAAGATCTCCCGGACGTCCGGATTCAGTTTCATGACCGGCAGTTTGCGGGGTTCGCGGGAGAGCTGGGTCGCGACCTGCTCGAAATGGTTCTGGTAGATATGCGTATCGCCCGTAGTGTGGATGAATTCGCCCGGCTGCAGGCCGCAGACCTGGGCAATCATCATCGTCAGAAGGGCGTAGGAAGCGATGTTGAATGGCACTCCGAGGAAGACGTCCGCACTTCGCTGGTAGAGCTGGCAGGAGAGTTTCCCGTTTGCGACATAGAATTGGAAAAGGCAGTGGCAGGGCGGCAGGGCCATTTTCGATACCTCGCCGACATTCCAGGCGCTGATCAGCATCCGGCGGCTGTCCGGATTGGTCCGGATCGTCCGGATGAGATCCGAGAGCTGGTCGATCGTGCCGCCGTCCGGCGTCGGCCAGGAGCGCCACTGGTGGCCATAGACCGGTCCGAGGTCTCCGTTTTCGTCGGCCCATTCATCCCAGATCGTCACTCCGTGGTCCTTCAGGTACTTGATATTCGTATCTCCGGCGATGAACCAGAGAAGTTCATAGATGATGGATTTCAGGTGGACTTTCTTTGTCGTCAGGAGGGGAAATCCTTCCGACAGGTCGAAACGCATCTGGTATCCGAAAACGCTCTGGGTGCCGACGCCGGTACGGTCGGATTTCATGACGCCGTTTTCGCGGATATGACGAAGCAGGTCGAGGTACTGTTTCATACTGAGAGGTTTAGCGGGTCCGGAAGACCCAGATAATGGCTTCTTCAAAGACTTCGCCCGGACGGAGGACCGTTGTCGGGAAGTCGGGGCGGTTCGGACTGTCGGGACAGTGCTGGCACTCGATCGCGACAGCCTCATAATCCTCGTAGCTGCGTCCATGCTTCCCGGTCGGGGAACCGGCGAGCCAGTTGCCGGTATAGACCTGGACGGCAGGCTGGGTTGTCAGGACTTCGAGGAAACGTCCGCTTTCTGGAGCGTAGAGCTCCGCCGCTGAAGAGATCTGGCCGGGCATGGCTCCGTCGATGAGCCAGCAGTTGTCGTAGCCTTTCCCATATTTCAGGGCAGGGAAGTCGGCCTTGATGTCACGGCCGATCGGTTTCGCTTCGGAAAAGTCCATCGGCGTTCCCGCAACCGGGGCGGATTCGCCTGTCGGAATCAGGGTTTCATCTGTCGGAAGATATTCTGAGGCGTTGAGCTCGAGCCTGTGTCCGAGGATGTCGCCTTCGGCGTTAAGATTGAAATAGACATGGTTCGTCAGATTGATGACCGTCGGGGCGTCCGTCTCGGCTGTCATGCTGAGTTTCAGTTCATTGTCCTCGCTCCATTCATAGTGTGCGACGACCTTGAGGTTCCCCGGATAACCGGCTTCCCCGTCCTCGGAGAAGTACATGAACTCGACGGCCTCGCCCTCGATGCGGCTCTCCCAGACCTTGTTTTGGAATCCGTCGGGACCGCCGTGGAGGTGGTTTGGACCGTTATTGACGGGGAGAGTATACTCTTTTCCATCGAGGGAGAACTTTCCCTTCGCAATCCGGTTGGCGTAGCGTCCGGGAATCTTTCCCGCGCAGGGACCATCGGCGAGATAGTCTTCAGGGCGGTTGTAACCGAGGACAACGTCAGCGAGGCGTCCGTCCCGGTCAGGAACGTTGATCGAAACGATGCCGGCGCCGAGGCTCGAAAGCCGTACACTGGCCCCGGAGGCGTTTTTCAGGGTATAGAGGATCACTTCCTGTCCATCCGGAAGCGCACCCCAGACTTCTTTCTTGATTTCCATAAGGCAACGACAATATCATGTAAACATACAAAGATAGCATTTTTTGCCGTATTCTGGAAAATAGGTAAATTTGTAATCAAACTGATGACATGATGAAAAAATTCTTGCTCTTTCTTGCCTCTCTGGCAGTCTGCAGCCTCGCGTTCGGGGCAAAAGTTCTTCCGCCCAAAGTCCAGGGTCGTGTAACCGATACCGCCGGGAAGCCGATTCCGGGCGTTCAGGTTTCTGACGGATACCATGTCGTATTGACGGATGCGGAGGGGAATTACAGTTTTCCCCGTATCCCGGAAGCTTATTATGTATATATCAGCATCCCTTCCGCTTACGAGATTCCCTTGCGTCAGGGACAGCCGGTCTTTTATAAGAAACTGGAGGACCGGCCTGCGTACAATTTTGTGCTGAAGCCGCTGAAAAACGGCCCCGAAACGGCATTTAATCTGTTCCTGGTGGCGGATCCGCAGTGCCAGTGGGTTTGGCATGTCCGTCGTCTCCGCGAAGAAGGAATTGCCGATATGAGGGCCTATGCCCGCAAAGCCAAGGGACCCGACTATGCGATCACCCTCGGTGACATCGCCTACAGCGAAGGGTTCCGCAACACCAACTATCTCCTGCCGATGATCCGGGAGGAGTTCTCCGCAGAAAAGACGGGCATGCCGGTGTTCCAGACGATCGGGAATCACGACTTTGAGTATGCCCTGACGGCCGTGGAGGACGCCAGTCCGACCATCTCCGTCCGGCGAAACCGCTATTTCGAAGATGTTTTCGGCCCGGCCAATTATTCCTTCAACCGGGGAGACGTGCATATCGTATCCATGTTCGACGTCTGTTTCGAAGGATTCGGGGCTCCGGGAAAATACCACGGAGACTTCTCCGACGACCAGGTGGAATGGCTGAAGCAGGACCTTGCCAATGTTCCGGATGGGAAATTGGTGATCCTCTGCGTCCATATTCCTTTCGAAGACGCAGCGAAGAAATCCCCGAACATGCAGCGGGTCATGGACCTTCTTGGCGCACGCGCCCCGAAGGCCCGGATCGTCAGCGGCCATACCCATACCATCAAGCATCTGCATTATGAAAATGGTGTGAGTGAATTTGTCGCCGGAGCGATGTCGGGCTGCTGGTGGTGGAGCAAGAATTGTGCGGACGGCACTCCGAACGGGTATACCGTCTGGACCATCCGCGGAAACGAGGTGGTTTCCGATCTCTACAAAGGTCAGAATTTCAAGGAAGATTACCAGATGCGTATCTACCGGGGTGATGCCGAATTCGGTGGGAAATATGAAAAATTCCGTCTTGCGCATGGGGCTGGGACTCTGGTGGTCAACGTCTGGAACTGGGATGAAGGCTGGCGGTCCGAGGTCTATGAAAACGGCAAGTTGTGCGGACAGCTGGAGAAGCTTCCTCCGACAGGCGAATTTGTTGCGCCCTACAACGGCAGCAAGGACTGGTGGGCGATCGGTTACAATGTCGGCGTTGTCGGCCGCGGTCATACCCAGGGCAGCACGCGGAATAACTACTGTTCGAAGAACTACCACATGTTCAAGTACGTCCTGAAAAATCCGGATGCAAAGGTCAAGATCGTGGTCTACGACAAATCCGGGCGGAAATTTACCTGCAGCAAGATAACGACGGCCGCCGATTATGAGGCGTTCGCCAAGAGGCCTGACTATCCGGTCCTGCCCGCTTGGGAAGAGTAGGGGCTACAGCGCTCCGAGAATGCGCTCTGCAGGGGCATCTTTCAGGAGGACGGTCTTCTCGGCATCCAGAAGGTAAAGGGACGGCAGTGCCCTGACGTGGTAAAGTCGGTCTTCACGGATGATTTGGAGGGGGTCATATCCGTTGATCCATTCCTTCGGATAGGAACCGATGCCGGTTTTCCAAGCCGGGATATCTTCGTCTATATAGATGTCGGCGACCTTCAGCTGCCCTTCCTTGACCATTCTGGAAAGGCGGGCATCGCCGGAAATACGGGACAGGATTTCCTGACAACCCTGGCAGTCCGGATTTCCGAAAATCAGCAGCACGTAAGGCGCCTTGATTCCGTATAGCGTCCGTTTTCTGCCGGTGATGTCGATAAAGGAAAAGTCTGCTGCTTTCGTTCCCCTCGCATTCAGGGCACTCAGTTCGGCCTGGTGTCGGTAGCCGGCCCGCCGGTTTTCAGGAGTCAGCGGACTCGCGGCCAGCGATGCGGCGAATGGACGGTAGAGGTCTTCGTCCCTAAGGGGACTGTTGGGATCATAGAGATATTTTTCCGTCAGGGCAACCATCTTCCCATAGACGGCAGACTCCGGGAATTTCCTGCCGAAAGTTTCCAAACGTGCGGAGAAACGGTTTATGAACCGGACGCCGGAAGAAAGGGGCCGGTCCGCGGCGAGTGCAATGTAGTTCGCGATCATCCTCTCCACGTCCGGAAGGGGAACTCCGTTCAGGACGGTTGAATCGCTGTAATGCAGGGAAGAGGTATCCAGAAAAGCATCCCAGAAATGGTCCGTCATATAATCCTTGCGCTCGGCCGGGTCTCCGTACATCGAGGGAACCGTCACGACGGGGAATTCCCTTAGGACGGGAGCCTCGGACGTATCGCGTCCGCGCTGTCCTCCGCAGGAGAAGGCAGCCGGAAAGAGCAAAAGGAATAAAACGGTTTTATACAGACTCCTCATTCGAGACGGTATCGATTCTGGTGCAAATGTAGCGATTTTTCATTTTTTGTAACATAAAAATCGTACCTTTAACCCTTGATGAAACGACGCTTGCTGATATGCCTCTGTCTGCTCGCTTTACCCTTCGCGGCAGCTGCGCAGATCTTTACCCAGGGCTCCGACCCCGGGAATTTACGCTGGTGGCGGATTGATACGCCGAATTACCGGATTATCTATCCCGAGGGAACGGATTCCCTTGCCCGGATCTATGCCATGGACCTGGAACGGCTGCGGGAGGCGACCGGGAGGAGCATCGGGATGGTCCCAGGGGAATCCCGATGGAAAAAGCGCACGCCGGTCATTCTCCATACCCATAGTGATTTCTCGAACGGGTCGATGTTCTGCGCCCCATACCGGATGGACCTTTTTACCCGCCCCGAACCCTATGGCGGCGACCCGACGCCCTGGGATTTCTCCCTTACAGCCCATGAACCCCGCCACCTTGCCCAGCTCCAGGCCGGATACCGCGGCCTTTGGAAACCGCTGAATTACGTGTTCGGGGAGCTCGTCCCCGCTGCCGTCTGGTCCCTCTATGCCGGTCAGCCGCTCTCGGAGGGGGACGCCGTCGCCTTCGAAACAGCAGTGGTCGGGGGCTCACGTGCCCGCACAGCCCAATTCCTCAATTACTTCCGGGTCGCTTTCGACGAAGGCGACTGGCGCGACTGGTATCGCTGGCGCTATGGATCCTACCGGGATTTCGCTCCAGACTATTACAAGGTCGGGTATATGACCGTAGCGGGAATGCGGTATTTTTACGACGATCCGCTGTTCATGAAAGCATACTATGACCGGACGACCGCCCGTCCATGGACCGTCGGGGCCATGCAAAAGGCCGTCCGCCGCGTCACGGGGAAGTCCTTCAAGGCCTCTTTCCGGGAGATTTCCGAGGGGTTCCACGCGATCTGGCAGGAGCAGGCCGCCGCCCGCGGACCCTTCATGCCCATGGAACGAATCTCTGACCCCGGATCTTTCCATACCGATTATATCCACAGCCTTGTCGCCGGGGACAGTCTTTTCGTCCGGCGCGAGGGAAAGGTCCATGCCCCTGAAATCCTCTTGATTGAAAATGGGAAGCAGACGCGGATCTGTTCTTTCGCCGAGTCAACCAGTTCCTTGTTCTGGGACCCGGTCAAACAACGGATCTATTGGTCCGAGACCGTAAACGACCCCCGGTGGACCCTCGCCCAAACTTCGCGGATCCGGTATATGTCCGTCCAGGATTTTAAAAAAAAGGACTTGACCAGGACAGGAAGGCTCTATAACCCGGAACCTTCGCCTAACGGTTCTTTCCTCTCGGTCGTTGAATACCCCTTTGAGGGAGGGGCTGCGGTCCTTTTAATCAGCACAGAGGATGGCTCTGTCCTGAAACGTTACCCCGCCCCGGACGGGCAGCAGCCCACCGAATCGGCATGGGACGATAATAAATTGTATGTCAGTTCAATATCCGACGGAGGATATGGTCTTTACAGGATCCATGATGACGGAACTTGGGAGATGTGCCTTCCTCCGGCAGCCGCGCTCATGCAAAATCTCGGGAACGGAGAAGGGTTCATCGAATTTGTCTCAGATCGGGACGGTGCGGACGAACTCTATCGGTATGAAACGGAAACGGGGCGCCTCTCGCGGGTAACCTCCGCCCGGTACGGATCGACGGATTTTTCGGAAAAAGACGGTTATCTCTATTTCAGCAGCCAGACGCGGGACGGGATGGCGCTCTTCCGGACTCCGCTGGATTCTCTCCGCGAAGTCCCCGTGCGCTACGAAGAAGTCCGTCCCACTCCGATTGAAGATACCCTTGCTGCGCAGGAAAAAAACCTTGCCGGCGGCGGGGCCATCGCCGGTCCTCGCAATCCCTCGCTTCTCTCCGCTCCCAGGCATTACCGGAAAGCCCTGAATCTTTTGCATTTCCATTCCTGGGCCCCTGTCTGGTTCAATATCGATAACATCATGGAGGCGAGTTTCGATATCGACTATAAAACGGCCTCCCTCGGCTTGACCGGTCTTTTCCAGAATCAGCTCGGAACGGCGGACGGATACGTGGGATACTCGGCTCATAAAGATCCATACAATCCTGAATCCTGGCGCCACTCTTTCCATGGGAAAATGACGTATACCGGACTCTATCCCGTATTCGAATTCTCTTTTGATGTCAATGACCGGAATGCGCTCCGTTATGGTATCCGCCGGGACGTTCCCGGAGAGGAACGGGTTCTGACGGGCCGTGTCGGAAACCAGATGCAGGCCGGCGTCTCCCTCCTTGCGTATGTGCCTCTCGTTTTCAACAAAGGCGGTATCCTTCAAGGAATTATCCCTCAGGTCCGATGGACCGGCAGCAATGACTGCTACAATTCCGGCGAGACGCTTTTCTCTGTTTCCAGGGCGTTCTCGAATCTTCCCGGGAGGCGGCGTTTTGTCGGAATTGAACCCGGAGCGTCTTTCTTCTCCCATACAATCCGGGCGTCTGTCCGGGGTTATCGGATGCTGCCGACGCCGGAGGCTTGCGTCTATCCGAGGCTGGGAATCGGAGCAGAGACCGGAGTCGTCTTCCGACCCGGACTCGGTGATGTCTTCTCTCCGACTGGGTATGGCTATGTTTACGGTTATCTGCCGGGCCTTAGCAGAGAACAAGGCCTCAAATTGACGGCTATCCTGGAGCGGTCCCTCTCGGATAACGGACGGATCAACCATACGATTGCCTCAATCGCTCCGCGCGGCTTCGAGACCGCCGCGGGGCTCCAGCTTTCCAAACACGCTCCAGTGCAGGTCAAATTCACGGCGGACTATGCGATTCCGTTTTCTTTCGGAGATATCTCCGCGCTCGCACCTGTGCTCTATATCAAGAACTTCCTGCTGATTCCGCACGTTGATTATGCTTTTTCCGCTGCCGGGAATCTCTACGCAGCAGGGACAGACCTGACGGCAGAACTCGGAGGCCTTGCGTGGATTCCCTTCGATACATCCGTCGGCATCACGGTCGATTACAAGGGCGGATCCCTATTCGACGCGACCGGAGAAAATCACGTCTCCGCCGCCCTCCTCTTCAATATCGACTTCTGATCTTAACAGTCTCTGTTGATTCCCCTGTGCGGCCTTCTGCTCCCGGGTGCAGAGAATCCGTTGCGAGCATCAATCTTGAAATATCTTTTCGGACACACTTTTGGGGCCACTATCGACTTCTTATTTGTGAGAAGGGAGAGAGGGGAGAAAATTTTTTTTGAAATTTTTCTCAATGTGTAGTACTTTGGCACAAGCGCGTATTATCTTTGCCCCGTGAAACCAAAAAAGAAAAGCCCGATGACCTAGTGCATACCACCACCCGGTAAGCGAAAAGAGACGGAAAGCGCGCGGCTCCCGTCCCTGTCGTAATGGTAAGAACAAAACGTCGCCAAACGTGACCATACGGTCAATCAGTTCCTTCCATTGCCTGCAAAGATACTTTGCGGCTGCCACAAAAGCAAGAAGCTGCGCTAAAAACAACCTTGTTTAACGATTATTTTCCATTCATTATGAGAAAATTACATCTTCTTTGCGCGGCAGCCGCATCGCTATCGCTCCTTCTGGGGGCCGCTGCCACACCCCTCCATGCCCAGGAGGGGACTTCACAGGCGATCCATGAGATCGCGGCGTCCGGCGTCCTGAATCCTGCGTCCCCGGATGCAGCGGCAATGGTACGTTACGGTTCAGCGTTCGATCTCGACCTGAACCAGGGACTCTTCGGCTTCGAGATCCCCATTTACACCTATTCGGACAACATGTTTACCATTCCTGTATCTCTCGGCTATTCCACCGGAGGCGGATATCGTCCCAATGTCCAGTCCGGTCCCGTAGGGCTCGGTTGGACGCTCAATGCCGGCGGGGCGATCACCCGCGAAATCCGTGGAATCGCCGACGAGGAGGGCTGGACAAGCACGGACATGTACCGCTTTGACGACAAGTTCGAGGGGAATGTCGACGCAACGACATATGTCCCAGACGTTTATGGATGGGCGTCCGTCTATGACACGACCTATGTCCACTCCCGCGTCTCCGCTGGAATCCACTGCGATATATCACGGCGGTATTTTGAGGACTTCGTCTTCATGGGGAAACCCGGGACGGATTACCTTCCGGTCTGGACATGGAACAACGCAGACCCCGTCTCCGGTCAGACGACGACGCGGGGACCGTCCTTCGAGCGCACGCCGGATCTCTTCCGGTTTTCCTTTATGGGACGCTCCGGTGTTTTCCTCCTTCTCCCCGGAGGAGAGGTCAAGGTCTACGCAACCGACGATACGCCGCTGAATTACTCCGTCGAGGCGACCCTCACGCGGGAGGGGTTCTACAGTTTTTCCATTACAACGGAGGACCATACCATCTATACCTTCGGTCCGGAAGGGCGAGAGTGGTCGGAATCCTACAACACCGCAGGAACGACCGAGAACGTAAGGCTCTGCAGCTGCTGGCGTCTCACAGGCATCGAAGCGCCGGACGGTAGGACTGTCACCTTTACCTATGGAGAAACGGA
>ODAI013332537.1_pt1 | contig 29960 bp, 26 predicted proteins | sample 1539321 | NCBI WGS metagenome assembly ODAI01 (sample SAMN02144231, study PRJEB22623) | gut metagenome | biome: sheep rumen | host: Ovis aries | place: New Zealand
ACATCACAAAAACTGGTGTTCAAGCCGCCCTTAGGATTGACGGAATTCTAAATGTGCTTTACAAATAAAGCACATTTAAAGTTCGCCGGGTATACCATTGTCTGTCAAGCCTATTTGTTTGCCATTGATGGTGATTTTCTTACCCGTCACAATGTTTTTCACATCGGCATCAGTTAGCGTATAATCCATAATAACGAAAGGCAGACGGAAAGAGCAGCCCCCCTTCCATTCAGAACAGCCATAAGCCGTTTTACCCTTTAACAAATGCCCCTTTTTACAAACAGGACACAACAAAGAAGAGGCATCTACTTTTGTCGTCCTCTTCTTAGGTGCCTTTTTAGTTTTTTCAACAGGCGCTTCTGTCGCCACCTTATTACTATCTACTTCAATTGTAACCTTTTGATTAGAATTGTCAGACTTGACATGTTCGACAACCGCAGAGACCATTTCCTTCAGTTCTGCCATAAAAGTTGCCGTGTCGTACTGTCCATGTTCTATCATTCGGAGTTTTTTCTCCCACTGACCTGTCAGTTCGGCAGACTTCAGCAGATCTTCGTTTATCGCATCAATCAAATCCAAACCCGTCTGCGTCGGAACAATACTTTTCTTGCCCTCTATACGCATATAATGCCGCTTGTATAAGGTTTGCAAGATGACAGAGCGCGTACTCGGACGGCCAATGCCATTCACCTTCAATACATCGCGCAGTTCTTCGTTGTCAACGAATTTTCCGGCAGTCTCCATCGCCCTAAGCAAAGTCGCTTCCGTATAGTTTTTCGGAGGGGTCGTCCATTTTTCCGCCAGTTCAGGCTTATGAGGGCCTTGCTCGCCCACAACAAAATCAGGAAGCGTTTTATCGTCCTCCTTCTCGTTTTTCTCGTCGTCAGCCTGTTTAACTTTCGCATAAAGGACACGCCACCCGGGTTTCAGAATCAGTTTACCTGTTGTTTTAAACTCTACGTCTGTAACCGTACCCAGCACAGTGGTAGTAGCGATTTGACAATCGGGATAAAAATTTGCAATAAACCGTCTGGTTACCGTGTCATAAACATTTTTCTCGAACTCGTTCAAGCCCACAGCATCTATTCCCGTTGGAATAATGGCATGGTGATCGGTAATCTTACTATTGTCGAAAATCCGCTTAGCCTTGGTTATCTTCGCGCCCAAAAGTGGAGCCACCTCTGTTGAATAAGACTTCAATCCAGCCAAAATAGAAGGAATTTTTGGGTACATATCATCGGGAAGATAGGTTGTATCGACACGCGGGTAGGTTGTAAATTTCTTTTCATATAGCGACTGTATAGTCTGCAGAGTTTGCTCGGCAGACATATTAAAGACCTTGTTACATTCAACCTGCAACGCAGTAAGGTCGAATAATTTAGGGGGCATTTCCACCCCATTTTTCTTAGTTACATTAGTAACAACGAAGTCGCTATTTGCTATTTTTTCCAGAAACTGGGAACCCTCTTCCTTTGATGTAAACTTACCTTTAGTGGCAGAGAAAGAAACGTCACGGTACAACGTTTTAAGTTCCCAATACTGCTCTGGAACAAAATTTTGTATTTCCCTATACCTCGCCACAACAAGTGCCAGCGTGGGGGTCTGAACCCTGCCAATAGACAAAACTTGCCGGTTGAGTCCATACTTCAGCGTATAGGCTCTGGTCGCATTCATACCGAGCAACCAGTCGCCTATAGCGCGCATTGCGCCAGCTTCGTATAGTTTGTCGTAATCTTTTTGAGGCTTCAGGTTTTGGAATCCGTTTCTAATCGACTCCTCGGTCAAAGAAGAAATCCACAATCGTTCAACGGGGCATTTACAGCCGGCTTTCTGGTAGACCCAACGTTGAATGAGCTCACCTTCCTGCCCGGCATCACCACAGTTGATGACCTTATCGGCATGACTGATTAAATTTGATATGATATTGAATTGCTTTTCAACACCAGCTTTCAGACGGATACTAAATTTCGGAGGAAGCATCGGCAAATAGTACATCTCCCACCTTTTCCATGCAGGGTTGTACTCATGGGGTTCCTTCAATTCGCACAAATGGCCAAATACCCAAGTTACCTGGTAGCCATTTCCCTCAAGATATCCGTCTCTCTTTGTATTAGCGCCTAAAACAGCCGCCAAATCGCGAGCCAAACTGGGTTTCTCCGCAACACAAACAATCATAACTTACAGTTGCTCGACCTCCTCTAACCAAATTGCTGCACTCGCATCACTCGGCATACGCCAATCGCCACGAGGCGAAAGGTTGACAGAACCCACTTTAGGTCCGTCAGGCATACACGAGCGTTTAAACTGCTGTTGGAAGAAGCGTTTGAAAAATACGCGCATCCACTTCTTGATGGTTTCCTCGTCAAACTGGCCTGCAAACGAACGCTTGGCCATAAAGAACAATTTACGTGGCGAGAAGCCAAAACGAAGCATATAATAGAGACAAAAATCGTGCAACTCGTAAGGGCCTACAATATCTTCTGTCTTCTGTGCAATTTCGCCTTTGTCGTCGGCTGGCAAAAGTTCCGGACTTACTGGTGTGTCGACAACATCGAGCAATGTTTTGCGCGACACTTCGTCCATTTCAAACTCAGCCACATAACGCATCAAGCTGCGAACCAAAGTCTTCGGAATAGAGGCGTTGACACCATACATACTCATATGGTCGCCATTATAAGTAGCCCAACCCAATGCCAATTCCGACAAATCGCCAGTACCAACTACCAAGCCACCTTCCTTGTTCGCCACATCCATAAGGATTTGCGTACGTTCTCTCGCCTGTGTATTCTCGTAGGTGACGTCGAATACAGACACATCGTGGTTAATATCCTTGAAGTGTTGCAAACAAGCATCCTTTATGTTGATTTCACGCGAAGTAACACCCAGCGAGTTCATCAAGTCGATAGAATTGTTATGCGTACGCTTAGTAGTACCGAAGCCTGGCATAGTGATACCTATAATGTTCTTTCTAGGCAAGCCTAGTTTATCGAAAGTCTTAACACAAACCAACAGCGCAAGGGTTGAATCCAAACCACCCGATATACCCAAGACAACGCTCTTGATTCCAGTGTGATACAGGCGGGTAGCCAAGCCCCAGACCTGGATGTTGAAAATCTCATCGCAACGGACGTTCAAGCCCGCGCCTGTTGGCACAAACGGAAGGCTTTTCTCTGTTCTTGTCACATGGTCAACCGACTGGCTGTCGAACTCAAAGTTAACCGTGCAATACTCTTCACTCGTTTGGTTACAGCCCGTTTCAAAGAAACCGGTATTTTTACGGCGGTCAGCAATAAGGCGCTGGATATCGACGTCGGCTACTATCAGCTGTTCCTCTAGTTGGAAGCGCTTTGACTCGGCCATGCAAGAACCGTTCTCAAATATCATTGCAGTACCAGAGAAGACCAAATCGGTGCTCGACTCGCCAAAGCCAGAACCCGCATAAATATATGCGGCAACACATTTACCAGACTGCTGGGCAACCAACTGCTTGCGGTATGCGTCCTTGCCGATTACCTCGTTAGAGGCTGACAAGTTAAACAAAAGCACAGCGCCATTCAACGCATGAGTAAACGTCGGAGCTTGGGCCAACCACAAGTCCTCGCAGATTTCCACAGCAAACTTCACATCGCCATAGGCGAACAAAAGTTTCGTACCAAACAGGGTGTTTTGTCCAGCAATGTTTATAGATGTGGTTGCAGGAATCTCGCTACCAGACGAGAACCATCTTTTTTCGTAGAACTCGTTCGTATTAGGCAGGAACGATTTAGGAACAACGCCCAAAATCTTGCCCTTCTGGCAAACTACAGCTGTATTGAAAAGACGGCTATTATATGAGATTGGCATGCCGACAATAAAGACCATATCTTTATTTGCAGTCGCTGCCAACAATTCCTTTAAGGCATTTTCAGACTGTTCGATTAGTAACTGCTGGTAAAACAAATCAGCGCAAGTGTATCCAGAGATGCTTAACTCAGGAAACTCCAGAATTTTCACGTGGTTTTTCTCAGCTTCTTCTATCAAGCCCAATATACGTTCGATATTGTACTTACAATTTGCGACTTTTACATTTGGAATGGCAGCCGCTACCTTAACGAAACCTAAATTGATCATATTTTAGTTTTTATTCTTTTTTCAAAAATAAGAAAAATATCGGCTTTCTACAACTCTAAAACAACAGAGATTTCAACAGCATTAGCTGACATTTTTGCATCTATTTAGTATCTTTACAGAAAGAAGATTTTGAGAATGTTGGAACGCATCATCAGGAATACAGAGTTTGAGAGTCAAAACCCGAGAATCGACCATTTTGTAACAACCCGCTCCAACGGGCACAGCACATCGGCCTATTCAAGTTTCAATTTAGGGAAATGGTGTGGAGAAGATCCGGAAACGACACGGCTCAACTACAAACTTTTAGGGGAGGAACTGCACATCGACAGCAACAACATAATCGTACCCAGAGAAGTCCATAGCAACGAGACCGTTATTATAGACGAACAATTCCTTCGTTGCGGTCTGGCAGACAGAGAACGTCTTTTAGCGACAGCCGATGCCCTTGTCACAAGGCTTCCACGCGTTGCGATTGGTGTTACAACGGCCGATTGCGTTCCCATAATAGGCTACGACAGCAACGACACTATAGTTGCAATTCATGCGGGTTGGAGAGGCATTGTGGCCGGAGTTATTGAATCGGCCATCAAGCAGATGCAGGAAATCAGTCAGTCACAAGACTACCGTTTTCTCGTAGGCCCGTGCATCGATGGAGACAGCTACGAAGTAGGAGAAGACGTCTGGCAACAATTTAAAGACAGATTCACCACAGCGGAGCAAAATAAGATACTAAAGAAGCAAGTCGGTGAAAAATTCTTTCCCGACATCCGCACGGCTGCCAGCATACAGCTACAACAACATTGTAAGGCCAACCACATAAAACATATTCAAATAGATACATTCAACAATCAGAATTTTTACTCTGTGAGAAGAGACGGTTTAAAAACTGGTCGGTTTGTCACCGGCATTATGCAAAAAGGGACCAATTAAAGTTACAGATTTTGCAGAGACAGATAAAACAACTAACTTTACCATTGAATAAATGAAACAACAATGCCAATCATTAACAAGTTCGCACTAGATAATGGGCTGAAAGTTCTACACGTAGAGGATAAAAGCACGCCATTGGTGGCTGTTAACATTCTTTACAACGTTGGAGCTAAAGACGAGAAAGAAAGCCACACAGGCTTTGCACACCTCATGGAACACCTTATGTTCGGTGGCTCCATCAACGTTCCAAACTTCGACGACGTAATGCAGAATGCCGGTGGAGAGAATAATGCTTGGACGACTAACGACATCACAAATTTCTACGATATTGTCCCTAAGGAAAATGTGGAAACGGCATTTTACCTAGAGGCCGACCGCATGTATAGCTTGTGCTTTTCCGAACAATCGCTGAAAGTGCAGCGACAAGTGGTCTGCGAAGAATTCAAACAAAGGAACTTGAACAGGCCTTATGGAGATGTGGAAGAACTGATACGTGAAATGGCATTTAAAAAGCATCCGTACAAATGGGTGACTATCGGGAAAGAACTGAGCCACATCCAAAACACGACAATGGACGATGTTAAAGACTGGTTTTTCTCGCATTACGCGCCAAACAACGCCATTTTGTCGGTTGTAGGCAACATTACCTTCGAAGAGATAAAAGTTCTGGCACACAAATGGTTCTCTGCCATCCCCGTCAGAAAGATTGCAGAAAGGGCCTACCTACCCGAACCGGTTCAAACAGAGCCACGCAGGACAAGAGTTGAGCGAGACGTGCCTAACGACTTGATTTGCAAAATTTACCATGCTCCAAACATAAAGCATAAAGACTACTATACAAGCGATTTCCTGACCGACATTTTCTCGTACAGCAAATCGTCGAGGCTGAACAAACACCTCGTTATGCAGAAGAACAAGTTTATACAGATCGATTCCCACATTGGTTCATTAGACGAGGAAGGCTTGGTTTATATAAAGGGAATACCCGAAAAGAACGTTTCTATTGAAGAGGCCGAGCAGCTGATTCTTGAAGAAATCGAGCAGTTCAAAAACAGCACGATAGAAGAAAAAGAAATGCAAAAGGTGCGGAATGGGTTTGAATCAGACAAACTCTACCCCGCTACTATAAACGATGTGGCATACGACATTGCCTATTACGAGCTATTGGGCGACTGCGAGCTCTATAACCAGCGAATAGAGAAACACAACAGCGTGAAGGCTGAAGACATTATTACACTGGCCAAGAAGATTTTCGTGCCCGAAAACTGCTCTACCCTCCAATATTGCAAAAAAAGTTAAAGACTCTATAAAATAATTTAATTTATTGCTGCTATTCAGACAAAAAACTACTTTTGTTTTTAAAATAAGAATATGCTCAAACTTTTCTTAATATCGCTTGTAATAATAGCCATAGCAATGGCTTTATTAGGTGTTAAAGTCTTTTTCACCAAAAAAGGAAAATTCCCCAACACACACGTCTCTGGGAACAAGTACTTAAGGGAAAGAGGGATTTTTTGTGTACAGACACAAGACAGAATAGCTAGAAACAAAAAAACATTACAGATAAAAAAATGAAAAACAATCTTGCACTTGGCATTTTAACCGTCGCGGTAATCATATTATACATTTTACATTTTTCTAGCAGCAACAACTCCACTTCCGAAGTTGCCAGCCAGAAAACAGCCGACACGACCGGTGCGAAAGATAGTTGTGCGACAGCGTTGAAAGACACCGTTGCAACTGAGCCTGTGGCTATCAACAACGGCATTGCCTACGTCAACATGGACACTCTTCTTGAAAAATATAAGTTCGCAAAAGATATTAATGCCAGACTTTTAAAGAAAGAAAAAGACGCACGCGCACAGCTTGAGCGTAAAGACACCCAACTCCGCACCGACTATGCCAAAGTTGACGAACGCTACAGAAAAGGACTGATGACCCAAACTGAGGCAAAGACCGAGTCGGAACGTTTGGCTAAACAGCAGCAGGACATTCAGAACTTGAGCAACACGCTGACACAAAACCTGCTTGACGAGCAAAAGAAATTCAACAAACAGTTGCAAGATACCATCCTAAAATTCTTCAAGGAATATAACGAGGAAAAACATTACCAGGCTATCTTCAGCAACACCAGCAACGACAATATCATCTATGCAGAAAAGCAGCTCAACATCACTACCGAAGTTGTAAACAAGCTGAATGCAAGATATAAAAAGAAATAAAAAGATAATTTTGACAATAGATTAAAAGAAGAGAGGTTTACGCCTCCCTTCTTTTTTATTATAGCTGACAATGATATACAACAATATCGCAGTAATAGCCAGCCCCGAGGTGGCCGGTGCTCCTACCAAGCTAAAAGTAGCTGTCGCAAAGAAACTGAAGATTTCCGAGTCGGAAATCAACGACATAAGGATTATAAAAAAGTCCATCGACGCCAGATCGCGTGTACAGATTAAAGTCAATCTTACGGTCGATGTCTACACGAACGACGATGTACCCCAGAAAGAGACACAACAGTTCGAATATAAAGACGTAAGTTCTGCCACTCCGGTTATTGTCGTCGGTAGCGGACCAGCAGGTCTGTTTGCGGCTTTACGCCTGATTGAGTTGAACTTAAAGCCTATCGTTTTAGAGCGAGGCAAAGACATTCTAGAGAGGAAAAAGGATATTGCGCAACTCGACCGGAACAAGGGGTTAAACCCAGAATCGAATTACTGTTTCGGCGAAGGTGGAGCCGGCACTTTCTCTGACGGGAAACTCTTCTCCCGTTCTAAGAAAAGGGGTAACTTCCAACGCATTCTACAGATTTTCAACCTACATGGTGCCGCCGATGAAATACTTTACGAGGCACATCCACATATTGGCACCGACAAGCTACCAGAAATTATAAAGAACATCCGTAAGCGCATCCTCGAACACGGAGGTGAAGTTCATTTCTGCACTAAAGTGACAGAGCTCATATTAAAGGGCAAACAGGTCAAAGGTGTCAAAACCGAAAACGGTGACATTTATGAGGCAGATGCGGTCATTCTGGCAACCGGACATTCAGCCAGAGATGTATACGAAATGCTAGAAAGGCAGAATGTAGAACTGGAAGCTAAAGGCTTTGCCATGGGCGTCCGGGTTGAGCATCCGCAGAAACTAATCGACCACATCCAATACCACGTCAACGGCCAGCGTTCAGAGTTCCTACCAGCCGCTAGCTATTCGTTGGTAGCACAGGTCAAAGAACGCGGTGTCTACTCTTTCTGCATGTGTCCGGGCGGATTCATTGTACCAGCATCCACCTACGAAGGGGAGACTGTAGTAAACGGAATGTCTCCTTCGCGCCGAAATTCTCCATTTGCCAACTCTGGCATTGTTGTGGAGATAAGGCCCGAAGACATACTCGGTATGAAAGAGTTCGGAAAATATGGCGTACTAGCCGGATTAAAATACCAGCAATACTACGAGCAGCTTTCTTATCAGAACGGCGGTGGTTTTGCCATTGCCCCTGCACAACGCCTGCTCGACTTTGTACGAGGGAAAGTGTCTACTTCACTACCAAAGACCTCGTACGTTCCCGGACTCGTTTCATCGGCCATCCACGAATGGCAGCCTGCCTTTATTCGTGAACGTCTGCAAGGCGGTTTCCAAGAATTCGACAAAAAGATGCGCGGCTTCCTGACCAACGAGGCCATAATTGTGGGTGTAGAGTCGAGGACGTCGTCTCCAGTACGCGTTCCGCGCGACAAAGACACTCTTGAGCACATCACCATCAAAGGGCTCTACCCGTGCGGAGAAGGAGCCGGATATGCGGGTGGAATCACATCATCGGCCGTAGATGGAGAAAAATGTGCAGAAAAAATTGCAGAATGGCTTAAATAATAAGGCCAGGCAAAGCCAATTATCTACTCATTTAAGAGTTGATTTCTCAACAAAAATGCAGATATTTGCATTATGATATCAGTTTTCGTTAAAGGACTAATAATAGGTATTATCGTATCAGCGCCAATAGGCCCCATTGGTTTATTGTGCGCCCAACGTACCCTAAGCAAAGGACGGGCACACGGATATGCGACAGCAATAGGAGCAACAATATCTGACTTGTTCTATGCCATTATTGCCGTTTGCGGAATGTCCTTCGTTGTAGACTTTATTAACGACCACCAGTTTGGGTTAAGGTTAGGCGGTTGTGCGGCCATCTTCTTGTACGGCCTTTACACCTATATCAACAACCCGGTTAACAAGTTGAATAAGATACAACCCACTAAAGACTATATACAAGATTGCCTTTCCTCTTTCGGTTTAACCATAACCAATCCATTAGTCATCCTTTTGTTTATAGCCCTTTTCGCCAAGTTCAACTATGTGAGCGAAATCTATACAATAACCAACAACATCCTCACCAACAACATTCTCGCAGTCCTCTTCATCTTAATAGGGGCGGCTCTGTGGTGGATGCTGTTAGTTAACATCATCAGCTACTTCAGAGGTAGGTTCAACATTCGTGGAATGGGTGTAATCAACAGAGGTACAGGCATTATCCTTATGGTTCTATCGGTAGGGGTTTTCCTGTTTTGGGCTATAGAACCATACTTTAGTTAAAGATAGTATTCACTAATATATTTTACTATGAATAGCGTAATCGAGCTTCTCAGAAACAGACGCAGCATTCGTAAATACGAAGACCGCCCCGTTGAGAAAGAAAAAATTGACACCATACTTCAGGCTGCCCTTATGGCACCTTCTTCAAAAAGATGCACTCCATGGCACTTTATTGTGGTTACCGACAAAGAGAAACTTGCCATGATGTCTAACAGTAGAACTATGGGAAGCGCTTTTGTCGCCAACGCTCCGGCCGCCATTCTGGTATTGGCAGAAGAGGCCAAAAGCGACGTTTGGGTAGAAGACGCCTCTATTGCCGCCACTTTGATGATGGTTGAGGCGAACGACCTGGGCCTGGGTTGCTGCTGGGTGCAGGTTCGCAACAGACAAAAAGACGAACAAACCTCAACAGAAGACTACCTTCGTTCGTTCTTGCACTTCCCCGAGAACTTGAAAGCAGAATGTATGATTGCATTGGGCTACAAGGGCGAAGAGAAAAAGCCTTTCGACGACGAACACATTTTAAAAGACAGGGTGCACTATAACGATTTCTAATTATGAATTTCGACGCAAAAAAATACTTCTCTGGCAGTAAAATGGGCTGGGGAGTAATCCTCTTATTTTTCGGATTACTAATGCTTATGTACAAACAAGACTTCTTTCAAGGATGCTCTATTTATAGTCCCAAGTATTTTCCTGCCTATGCGGGACTGATATTCCTGTTGACAAGAAACCTATGGTCTGCCGCTGTAGCCTTTCTTATTGCGGCCCTTATCAATTTTGGTTCCGTTGTAAGCACGTTTAAGACCTACTCAGACTTCGTATTGCCAGGCATTCTGGTAATAGCCGGATTGATTATCATATTCTACAACTACACCAAACGTTAAGCGGCGTGAACATCGTTTTGCTAGGTAGCGGGAATTTGGCCACAAACCTGTCGCTCTCCCTACGCCAAGCGGGGTTTAGCATTACGCAAGTGTATAGCAAGACCCTGGCCAACGCGAAGGAACTGGCCGAACTGCTGGAATGCGACTATACCGCATCAACAGAAGAGGTCTACGATGCCGACATCTATATTTCCGCACTAAAGGACAGTGTATCGGCTGAAGTTTGGAGTAAGATCAACTTCAAGAACAGCCTGCTGTTGCACACTTCCGGCTCGCTCGATATGCAGTTGTTAAAGGGACACAGCCAAAATTACGGTGTTCTTTACCCCTTAATGACGCTATCGAAAAAAAGGCGTATCGATTTCTCGAAGATTCCCATCCTGGTTGAGGCAAACACCAAGGAGAATTGTGAGAGAATTGTTCAAATAGCGGAAAAGATCAGCACCAACGTACAGCTTGTGGATTCCGTCCAACGCTCGCAAATGCACTTGGCGGCAGTATGGGCGAACAATTTCACCAACCACATGTATGCCATTGCGAAATCGATTACCGACAAGAACAATCTGCCTTTCTCCCTGCTACTTCCGCTAATAGACGAAACAGCACAAAAGGTCCACAGTTTAGACCCAATTGATGCGCAAACAGGTCCTGCTGTCCGTTACGACGAGAACATCATCAGCAAGCATATAAACGCCTGTTCCCCAGAGCAGCAAACATTGTACAAGGTAATCAGTGAAAGCATTCACCAATTGTCCACACAAAAGAAATGAGAAACTTTTTTGCAGATATCAATAAGATAAAGGCTTTCGCCTTTGATGTTGACGGAGTTTTATCTTCCGATACCGTCCCTTTGTTTCCAACAGGCGAGCCTATGCGTGTTGTCAATATTAAAGACGGATACGCACTCCAGCATGCGGTAAAGAAGGGATACCCCATCGCCATCATCACGGGTGGCCATACCGAAGCCGTGAAAAACAGATTTGAAGGTCTCGGCATAAAGGATATCTATATGCATTCGGCCTATAAAGTCGACGACTTCCTCGATTTTGTAAAAAAGAACAACCTCACACCCGACGAAGTGCTCTATATGGGAGACGATATTCCCGACTACAAAGTTATGCAGATCTGCGGTTTCCCTTGCTGTCCGGCCGACGCTGTGGAAGAAATCAAACAGGTTTCCTGCTATATTTCCAGCAAGAACGGCGGTTATGGCTGTGGCAGAGACGTTATAGAGAAAGTGCTGAAGGCACACGGGAAATGGATGGACGACGCAAAAGCTTTCGGTTGGTAAAAAACATACACTATGGCATACTTAAAATTATTAAGATTACACATTTTATTGATAATCGCATTTGCACAACTAGTTCTACACTATTTTGTGACCGCACATATAGTAGGAATGGATTATGCGATGCCCACACTTGAATTGAGCCTGATTGTCGTTTCAACGGTTCTAATCGCGGCTGGCGGTTTCGTTATAAACGACTATTACGACATGCGGATTGACGAAATCAACCATCCACTGACGAGGTTGGTAGGAAACGAAATCAGCAAAAGTGCGGCCATGAACCTGTACATTGCCCTTTGCGTAGCCGCAGTTGCGTCATCGGCCGTATTAGGATTCATTACCCAAAGCATTGATTTCTGCTTCATACTGGTAACCGTAGTCGGTTTATTATGGTTCTATTCGTCTAGCTACAAACGGACACTGATTGTCGGCAACCTCATCATCTCGCTTTCAACCGCTATGATTCCTTTTATTATGGCATTGTTTGAAGGAAGAGCCATTATGCGCTGGTGGATGGAGAAACTTTCATCGAACGGCATATTGGTTACCGATGAGAATCTGAGCGAGGCAACCCCAACAATCAACTACAATTACGAGATTATCGGTTATTTCGCCCTGTTTGTTTTCGCGTGGGTGTTTATCCACGAAATTATCCGCAACCTGTATGAGGAAAATGGGGAGCGCGAAATGGAATGCCACACTATTCCAATCGTTTTCGGACAGCAAAACGCGAAATACACCATCTATATGCTGGCTATGGTCATCAATACAGTATGTATTGTATCCATAATCAACAACTTGGAAGAGTTGCAGCTAATCACAGTCAGCTATTACGTCTGCTCAATCCTTGCCTTCTCTATCGGCCTTTGTGTCTTGGTAAAGAATGCGCAACACCAAAAAGACTACAAGTCCTGCCTAATGCTGGCAAAACTGATTCTAGTGTCGGGAATAGCTTACGGTTTCATCTACGCCTACCTTCATCCGAACAACTGGGTAGCCCCAATGTAAGCAAAAGGAGGTAAAACGAAAAAGAGGCAGTTACTTGATTTGCTCAGTAACTGCTTTTTTTATTACCATATCAAAGGTTTAAAAGCCAAGAAATCAGCAAAATTTTGTAATTTTGTAGGAATATTCCTTACTTTTTTGAAATAAAATGGGATTTGACAAGTTTTAATATAAATAGGCTTTACTACAGCCCAAAATTTAACGATTTTGAAAACTAACCAAACATACTTATTTCTTGCAGTTGCATCAATAATTGCACTATCGGGTTGTTCAACAAAGAAGAACACGGCAGGACGTCGTTTTTACCATAGTTTTACAACTAAGTACAACGTCTACTTTAACGCGAACGAGGCCTACAAGAAAGGCGAAAAGAAGGTTGAAGACCAATACCAGCCCGACTATTCACACATCATCGATATGTTTGCCATCAGCAACAATTCGACCCATGGTCTGGCAAAAACCGACATGAACATTGTTGAGACGAAGTGCCAAAAAGCCATCAAAGAGCATTCTATCAAGAAAAAGCCTAAAAAAGATGTAAACCGCACACGCGACCCTAAATACATGGAATTCTACAACAAGGAAGAATTCAACAAAAAGATGTACGATGTGTGGTTGCTTTTGGGTAAGGCAAAATTCTACTCAAACGACTATTTGGCGGCTTCGGCAACCTTCACCTACATCATCAAACACTTCCCTGAGAACAAGGAACTAGTAGCAGAGGCTTCTGTTTGGAAGGCTAGAGCTCTTAGAGAAATGGACTGGACCTACGAGGCTGAAGGCACACTCGAGAACCTGTCTGACGAGGCTTTCACCCCTTCTATTAACGGTTTCTACTCGGCCGCTTATGCCGATTTGAAGATTAAAAACGGCGAATTGGCTGAAGCTCTGCCCTACCTCTACACTGCAATTGAGGCTGAAAAGAAGAAAAAGATCAAAACTCGCTACCGCTTTGTTGCTGCACAAATCTGCCAGGCTATCGGACAAAACGATAAAGCCTACGAGTTGTACGGACAGGTTATAAAATCGAGTCCTGACTACCAAATGGCGTTCAATGCCCGCGTCAGACAAACTGAGGTTTACGGAGGACAAGACAGCGAAGCGCTTATTAAATCCCTCCAGAAGATGGCCAAGAAAAGTAACAACAAAGACTATCTCGACCAGATTTACTATGCCATCGGTAATGTCTACCTCCGCAAACAAGACACCACCAACGCTATTGCGAACTACAAGCTGTCTATTGAGAAAAGTACCCGCAATGGTCTCGACAAAGCACAGTCTTTAATTACCCTGGGTACGTTGTACTACAACAAAGCCGAGTATATTAAAGCCGAGCCTTGTTTCACCGACGCTGTCGTACTAATAGACCAAAGCTACCCTAATTACACAAGAATCAACAATTTGGCTCAGGTTCTCGGCGAACTTGCGCAGCAATACAACGTCGTTCACCTGCAAGACAGCCTGATTGCCCTTAGCAAAATGAGCAAAGCCGAACAGTTGGCTGCCGCTCAACGGCAAATCGACATCCTGAGGGAAGAGGAGAAGAAGGAGCAGGAAAGAATCAAACAAGAAGAGTTACGGAACAAGCAGTTGGACAACGAAATTGAGAACATGGCCATTATGGACAAGAGGGCTTTGGGCGGTGTTCAAACGGCCGACTGGTACTTCTACAATCCGAAAACCGTATCGAAAGGTAAGTTGGAATTCCAACGCAAGTTCGGTAACAGAAGGCTTGAAGATAACTGGAACCGTAAAAACAAGGCATTTGTCGCTATGGAGGAAATTGCCGACAACACCGACAACGAGAACGAAGAGAACAAGGAAGACGGCGTTACCGACAGCACTAAAACCAAACAGAATGCTGTGGTCGACAACAAAAATCCACAATACTATCTGAACCAAATTCCTAAAGGCGAGGAACAGATTGCAACTGCAAACAAGCAAGTTGCCGACGCGCTTTACGAGATGGGAAACATCTACAACGACAAGTTGAACGACTACAAGAAGGCGGAAGAAACCTATAACGAGTTTGTACGCCGTTTCCCTAACGACCCACGTGGCGCCGACGCTATGTTCATCTGTTACAGGAACCAAGAAAAAGAAGGGAACGAGGCCGGAAAAGAAAAGTACAAGTCTGAACTGCTTGCCCGTTATCCCGAAAGTAAATATGCCAAGATTCTCTCACAGCCAAACTTCCGTGCACAACTGGAACGTATGATGGCGATGGAAGACTCTATATACGAGCAGACCTATAAAGCCTACTTGAACAGCAAGTTCAACAAAGTGATGGAAACAGCCAACTATATGGAAAAGGAGTTCCCTGTTTCCCCTCTCATTCCTAAATTCATGCTGTTGAAGTCTTTAAGTGCCGGCAAACTAGGCGACAAGGATTCGTTAAAGAACTCGTTGAACACTTTGCTGACACGCTACCCTAACAGCGATGTGGCAACTATGGCCAAAGACGTTCTTGCCCTTATTGAGCAAGGCAACACACCACAGGCCGGTAACAATGGTAACCTGGCAAATATGCGCGAGAAGGTGCTAACCGACTCTCTGGCTGCTGGCGAACCTAAATTGAAGGGCTTCCGTTACAACGAGAAGACCCCTTACCTCTATTATCTGATTACCGACCCTACCGAGGTTAAAGAAAACTGGTTACTCTACTACACGGCTTCATACAACTTCACCAAATTCCTGATTAAGGACTTCGACCTCCGTGTTAAAGACGGTACATTGGTGGTTTCCGGACTCGACAATTTGGAAGAAGCGCTTTGGTATGCCAAAGGTATTGACGAAGACAACGACATGAACAAGCTGTTGCAGGGTAAGAAGCACAGAAGCCTCGTCATTTCGGCTGAAAACAGCGAACTGATTGGCCGTGGATTTACCATTGAGCAATACGAGCAGTTCTACCAAGACAGCATTGTGCACCGCAAGAAGCAGAAAGCGTCGACAAAAATTGAACTGATTGGTGAGGAAAAGGCCATCGACAGTTTGAAAAACGCTGCCAGCAAAATAGCTGTGAAAACAGGCGACGACCTGATGAAGACCAACAGCACCGTCAAACTGAACGAGCCGAAGGAAAACGAGGTGAAGAAGGAAGAGCCTAAGAAGGAAGGCAACCAACAACCTCAGGCCGAGGCCGAGAAGAAGGCAGAAAACAAGGCTGAAGAAAAGGCACAAGAACCTATTGTCCCTCAGAAAACCGCTCAAAAAGAAAAGAAAGAACTGAAAAAGTATAAAGGGCTGTACACCTACGACGTCGATGCCGACCATAAGTTTGTTATTATCGTCACCAAAGAAGGTGCCGATGTTACCAATCTGATTGAGGCCATCAACAAGTTCAACAGCGAGAAACAGCCGCTCCTCAACCTGAAAGTTTCTAAAACAGCGGGTAAAGGATTCAGCCAAATGCTGGAAGTCGGCATCCTGCCTGGTGCTAAGACGGCCAAGTCTTACCTCCTCCAACTGGCAAAAGACGACAACCTCCGCGACGCGCTTGACAAAGTGCCTCACCGCAGAATTGTAATTTCAGAAGACAATCTGGAAGCACTGAAATCGTCTGGCAATATCAATGTCTATATGGAACTGTTCCGTCGATTGTATCTTGGCCGTTAAAAACCATTTGATTTATGGAAAAAGAAAAAATTCTCTGGGCTGACGACGAGATAGAGCTGTTGAAAGCCCATGTCATGTTTTTAGAGTCAAAAGGCTTTTCCGTCGTTTGTGTCAACAACGGACAAGACGCTGTTGAGGCTTGCCAAAACGAACATTTCGACATTGTTTTCCTTGACGAGAATATGCCCGGTCTGAGCGGATTGGAATCGCTGGCTAGAATTAAGGAAATTGACAATACGGTCCCTATCGTGATGATTACCAAAAGCGAGGAAGAGGACCTAATGAACCAGGCTATTGGCAACAAGATTGCCGACTACCTGATTAAGCCAGTCAATCCGAACCAGATTCTCCTTTCCTTAAAGAAGAACATACACAAACAAGAAATCATACAAGAAACCACAACCGACAGCTACCGCTCGGCCTTTGGCAACATTGGTATGCAGATAAACGATTCGCTGACGTTCAACGACTGGGTTGAGGTCTACAAGAAACTCGTTTATTGGGAACTTGAATTGGCGTCTTCCGGCAACAATATGGACCAGATCTTAAAAATGCAGAAAGACGAAGCCAACTCTACGTTTGTCAAATTCATCAAGCGGAATTACGAGAAATGGTTTGAGCAAGGTGCCGAACGCCCAATGATGAGCCAAGACATCATGCACAAAAAGGTCTTCCCGATGCTCGATGCTGGCGAAAAAGTGTTTTTCGTGGTCTTCGACAACCTCCGTTTCGACCAGTGGCGGGCGGTTAAAGAACTGTTCAGAAACGAATATATTATTGAGGAAGAACAACTTTACTGCGCAATGCTGCCAACATCGACCCAGTATGCGCGAAATGCCATTTTCGCCGGTTTAACCCCTCTGCAAATTAAGACTATGTTCCCAAAGCTATGGGTTGACGAAGACGACGAAGAGGGTAAGAATAACTACGAGGAGGAACTGATAAAGACACAAATTGAGCGTTTCCGCAAGAAATACACGTTCAGCTACCACAAGATTAACGATACGACCAGTGGCTCTAAACTCGTGGCCAACCTCTCGAAAGACCTCGACAAGCAGTTGAACGTTGTGGTCTTCAACTTTGTTGATATGCTTTCGCACGCCCGCACCGATTCAAAAATGATTCGGGAACTTGCGGCCGACGACGGCGGCTACCGCTCGCTTACCACCTCTTGGTTCAAGCACTCCTCTATTATGGACTTCTTCCAGCAGGTGTCTAAAAGCGGCTACAAGGTGGTTATTACTACCGACCACGGTACCATAAAGGTCAGCAACGCCATTAAAGTGGTTGGCGATAAGAACACCAACACCAACCTGCGCTATAAGGAAGGCAAGAACCTCGATTACAATCCGAAGGAAGTCTTCAACATCACGAAGCCGGAAAGAATAGGCTTACCGTCGCCAAACATCAGCACACACTTTATTTTTGCGTGCAATGACGACTTCTTCGCCTATCCGAACAACTACAACTACTATGTGCAGTACTACAAGAACACATTCCAACACGGGGGAATATCGATGGAGGAAATGCTGGTTCCGCTAGTCACCCTTAAAGGGAAATAAAATAAGAAAGCGTCCAAACTATTTATTTAGTATGGGCACTTTCTTCTCCAAAAGAACAATGGAAAGATGGTACTTTGACAGGTTTAAGACGAAACTAGACCAAACATGACAAATCTGCTAAAAAATTTGATTTATCCTGTCGCATCCAACAACAAGAAGCGGTTAAAAGAACACTTTTCTGGCAAATGGGTTGTGATAACAGGCGCCTCGCACGGAATAGGTAAAGAACTGACTTATAAACTCATAGAAAGCAAAACGAACCTATACCTACTAGCTAGAACGGAGGCTGAACTCCAAAAAATCTGCCAAGACGCAGAAAATGCGGGATGCCATGCCAGGTACTATGCCATAGACCTCCGAGATAGGAACGAATTGGATAAACTCTGCTCCAAACTAAAGGACGAACTGCCCCAAGTCGATTATTTCTTTGCCAATGCAGGGAAATCGATACACCGAAAAATAACAGACGCACTCGACAGGTTGCACGATTTCGACCGCACAATGGACCTGAACTTCCGTTCGATGGTTGCCCTGTCACTAGCCCTACAACCCGCACTGTCAAAACAGAAAGGTTGCATCATCTACACCTCGGCTGTTAGTTCGCTCTACCCTTCGGCCCCTGGTTGGTCTGCCTACCACGCTTCGAAAGCGGCTGCAAACACCTGGTGCGAAACTGCAGATGCGGAATGGAAGAGTTGGGGAATAAGAATGAAAATTGCATATATGCCACTTGTCCACACCCAGATGTCGGACGTGAACAAGACCTACAAAAACATGCCTGCCTATTCGGCAAGTGAGGCAGCCGACCTCCTACTCAGGCTTAGCCTGAACAACCGCCACACCTATAAACCCTGGTGGGCACGAATGTCGGCCCCCATAGCATACCTGCTTTCACCCCTTATCCGTTTCACTTACCGAAATTGCATTAAAGCATGAAATTCACCCTTACCCGCGCACTATTCAAACTGCACCTCATAACTCCACTGGGTTTCATCAGACTACTCTATTGCTTTCTGCGGGAAGGCCTCACCCTAATGGCCATCCTCCGCTTCACCCGTATCTACTACTCGGGCAGGACAGCACTCGTCTCTGAAAATGACCGACTGAACTACAGCGAGGTTTATGAAAAGGCAATGCTACTTACCCGGCAGCTTTACGGAAAATGCGAAATAAAGCAGGGCATGCAGGTAGGCGTATTGTGCAGAAACCATACCACATCGGCTCTTTTGCTGTCGGCTCTATCGAGACTAGGAGCACACATCCGACTACTGAATACCGACATAGGCTCGGAAAAGATGGCCACATTACTTGCCAAAAAGAGACTCGACTGTCTGATATTCGATGACGAACTTCGCGAAAAATGCGTACCAGCCCAAGTAGGTTGCAAATGCATCACGACAGAACAACTAGATTCGCTGTTGTATGAAAAGACAAACGTGCACCTTCCCCATATATCCCGAGGCGGACAGATATCGGTGCTAACTGGCGGTTCGAGCGGAAACTATAAGGAGGCGGCCCGAAATACGGGGTTGTACCAATTCATTCCGCCTTTCTTTGCCTTACTGAAAGACATAAAGATTCAAGACTACAACAGCGTTTTTGTAGCCTTGCCCTTCTATCACGGTTTCGGGCTTGGAGTCCTCATCATTGCAATGGCCATGGGTAAGAAAATATGCATGTGCCGCCACTTCCATACCGAGGAAGCATTAGATTTAGTAGAGCAGGAACAGTTAGAAGTCCTACCTATAGTTCCTACCATGCTGACACGCATGTGGCAATCGGAAAATTCAAGGATGCGCATGAAGTCCGTCAAATGCATCATTAGCGGTGGCGACCGTTTAGATAAAAAACTCGTTGACGAAACCCGCGAAAAACTGGGAGATGTACTCTTCAACCTTTACGGAACATCGGAAGCCGGATTCTTTATGATGGCAACACCTGCCAATTTGGCAACGAACGAAGAGACCACCCTGGGGAAACCAATTACAGGGGTGGAATGCGATGTGCGAGAACGAAGAGAGGACGGAGTTGGCACATTGTGGGTTCGTTCGAAATGGGCCATGATTGGAGCGCAAAACCAATGGCAGAACACTGGCGACCTTGTTTATAGAAACGAACAAGGTTATTATTTCCACCGTGGAATTGCTAAAAACATGGTGGTCTGTGGCGGAGAGAATGTCTATCCCGAGGGTGTTGAACTCGTCATCAACCAACACCCAGCGGTAGTCAACAGCAAGGTCTATGCCGTACCAAACACCGACTTCGGATATGTGTTGAACGCGCAAGTAGAATTGAAGTCGGAAGCGTCGCTATCGGAATGCGAACTCAAAGAATGGCTGCGCAACAAATTGGCTAGGGCAGAAATGCCCCACCACATAGTTTTTAAAGAAATAGCCCTACTATCAACGGGCAAAAAGTCAAGCACAATAGCATAATGAATGTATCTGTTGTGCACACCACATCTAGCAAATTCATAGCCATAAAACAATAAAGGTTGCCAGTTACGGCAACCTTTATTTTATATTTAGCATCTAAAGCACTTTTTATCCTTCGTAGTGGAATTGGCCGTAAGGACTGGTAATGTCAACCTCAGCCTTATCGGAAGCCTCGACGCGACCAACAATCTGTGCATCGATACCGAACGACTTCGTAATGTCGATAACCTTCTGTGCGTCTTCTGGCTTAACGTACACTTCCATACGGTGACCCATATTGAACACTTTGTACATTTCCTGCCAATCGGTACCACTCTGTTCCTGAATAATCTTGAACAATGGTGGAATTGGGAACATGTTGTCTTTAACGACACGAAGATTCTTAATGAAGTGGAGAATCTTGGTCTGCGCGCCACCCGAACAGTGGATCATACCATGTACCTTTGGACGCATTTCGTCGAGCAACTTCTTAATAACAGGCGCATAGGTACGCGTTGGAGAAAGCACCAGTTTACCAGCGTTAAGCGGAGAATCGGCCACACTGTCGGTCAGCTTCAAGCCACCAGAGTAAACCAATTCGTCTGGAACATTGGCATCGAAACTTTCAGGATATTTCTCAGCCAGGTATTTCGAGAACACGTCATGGCGGGCAGAGGTCAAACCGTTGCTACCCATACCACCGTTGTATTCCTTTTCATAAGTTGCCTTACCATAAGAAGCCATACCCACAATCACGTCGCCAGGAGCGATATTCTTGTTGTCGACAACGTCGGAACGCTTCATACGGCAGGTAACGGTACTATCAACAATAATCGTTCTTACCAAGTCACCCACATCGGCAGTCTCACCGCCCGTAGCATAAACACCGACACCCATTTCGCGCAATTCGGCCAAAAGTTCGTCAGTGCCGTTAATAATAGCCGAGATGACCTCGCCAGGAACCAACAGTTTGTTACGGCCAATCGTCGATGAAACCAATATATTGTCGGTAGCCCCCACACAAAGGAGGTCGTCGATGTTCATAATCAACGCATCTTGGGCAATACCCTTCCAAACAGACAAGTCGCCTGTCTCTTTCCAATACAGATACGCGAGAGACGATTTTGTGCCAGCTCCATCGGCATGCATAATGTTGCAGTATTCAGGGTCGCCCCCCAAAATATCTGGAATAATCTTACAAAATGCAGTTGGATATAATCCTTTGTCAATATTTTTTATGGCGTTGTGCACATCTTCTTTAGTAGCAGAAACGCCACGCATAATATATCTCTGATCGGCCATACAATGTGATTTAAATTCTAAGCGCAAATTTAAGGAAATTTTAGCAAAAAGATAAGAGAAGCTCTCTTTGTTTGGGTTTCCCGCCGAAAAAACGCCCATTCAACAAAAAAGCGTGGCAGTCTGCGACTACCACGCTATTTAAAATTTTAGTATGCTATAAGATTAGCCAAAGAGGTCAGTTGAGTCAATCAACTTAGAGCTCTGGGCAGCAGCCTCAGCGAGGTTGACGTCGGCAGAAGTAACCTGAGTAAGATACTGAAGAGAAGCATAAGCCTTCTTACCGTTAAACTCAACTTCAGCCCAATCGCCGTCGGTGCTAACCACCTTAAGAACCTGTCCCTTTGCAGCCTGACCGAGAACTTCGGCAGAAGTTGAAGCAGCAGAACGGATATTAAGGTTTGCGCTATTAGTAGTTACTTCGTAAGCATTGTCAGCCTGAGCAAGGTATGCAGCAGCACAGTAGCCCGATTTGCCGTTAACTTCTACCTTTGCCCAACCATTTTCTACAGAAAGAACTTCAACGAGTGCGCCCTTTGCAAGCTTTGCAACTACTGCAGCAGAAGTATCGCCAGCAGCGCGTACGTTCAAGTTTCCTTCTTCGGTCTTTACTTCAAAAATGTTTTTAGCCATATTCGATAAAAATAAAGTGAGAAAAAACCAGAAACTGTTTAAAGCTAATGAAAAGACCTATAAACAGTCTCTAAATAAAAAAAATCTAAACTAGAAGAAATTACTTCTTGCCGAGTTCAAGTTCTTTCTTTAAGATATTCTCGCCTACAGTCTTGAAGAGTTCCTGCAACTGAGCCTTGTCTGCTTCAGAAAGAGCGTCAGCAACAGTCTTGATGTTAGTCTTGAATTCGTTATACTTTTCAGAAGCAGCCTTGAGGTCTTCCAAAGTAGCAGCAGCATCAACGAGCTTTGCAATTTCACTAAGCTGTTCCATTGCAGTTGGAGCTACAGGAGCGGCTTCAGATGCTGCAGCTTCAGCAGGAGCAGCAGTTTCTGTAGCAGCTGGTTCTTCTACCTTATTATCAGCAGCTTTTTTGTTACAAGATGTGAAAACCAATGCCAAAGAGGCAACACTAATAAAGAAAAATTTTTTCATTTTGAGATACTAAATTAAATTATTATAAGTCAATAAAATGCGATAGAATAAAAACATATCTATGCTCACGGGCGATTTTTCGAATCACTTACCCGTGGTTAAAAGAGCACAGACTCAATTATCAATACCTATGTATTACAAAATTGCATTTTTATTTTAATATTTCAAAATAAACACACAAAAAAACTAATGAACAATCACCGCTCTTTTAGTTTGTCGGGAACCCATAACCATACTCCCCCATTTCACCAGTATCGACGGCTCCGTCCTTGTCGAGTTCCTGCCTGACGGTGTCTGCTATGGTCTGCGCAATGTAGAGGTACTCTGAATTGCGGCAGGTTACTTCATAAGAGAAGAAGATGGAGAAGGCCTTTATTGTCTGCGGAGCCCCTAGCACCTTGGCGATATTAGCTTCGTTCGATGTGGTGACAGACTGGTTGCAATCGGTCTTCAGGTTGTGCTTTTCCTGCAACGCCCGCGACAAGTTGTCATACAACCGGTTAAAGACAGCGTCGTCGACGGTCGACTCGCCTTTTACTGCCGGGTCGGCTGAAAGGCCTGTGGCAAAATGGATGTCGGAATCGTAAATTCCACTGGTTGACATCAGGAAGATGACCCAGCCGCCCTTTGATACGGCTATAATATCATTAATAAACTGCCTGAGGTTTTTCAGTTCCATCTCACGCTCATGGTTTTCTCGGTCTTGCTGGTCGCGTTTTTTCCTTACCGGTTCCGGCGTTGTCAGTCCAACCATGGAATCGGCTATTTTTTGGAAGAAAGACCGGTCTTTCACCACATCTTCCCTATCGTCTGCCAACAATTCCTTCTTGATGTTATAGTAAGAAATGTGGTGGAAAGGGTTACTTTCTGCCTCCTTACTAATGAAATTGAAGCCACCCATCATTGAAAGGTAGTAAGCCACATTCCCCATACCGGGCTCGCCGTAACTGGAGGTTGACACAATAGTAATCGCCGAACCCCTATCAATCTTGCAACCATAAACAGTGTTTACAAAGAAGTTTTCCACCACCATTTTGTCTTGCGGGCGTTTTTCTCGCGCCACCGTCTTTGCCATGTTGCACAAGCGGAAGTTGGGGGAATTGTGGACGACATCTAGAATTTCCTTCATTGAAAATTGGAGTTTGATTTGGATATCCTCCACCGACACATGCAGCGGAACGACCCTGTAGTTCGTAAAACGGTCCAATTCACGTTTGAAGGCGTATTTCAGTATCCGTCTGTTTTCTTCAAGCCGTTCTTCCTGCTTCTTTTCGTCGATTACATCGATGAATGCCGAACCCAGCAAACCGGCAGGCACCGCCACTATAGCTATATTCAGTATGCCCAGCAGATAGGTTATGACCCTGCCGGCCGATGTGACAGGCGGTGTATCGACAACATATTGGCCCGAATCTCCCGCAAACTGTCCAAATGCCCAGACGAAAGCGTCCAGTCCGTTTCTAAACTTATCGGGTTGGGCTTCGTGCTCCACAAAGAAAAGGGAAAACGCCAGCAAGATGGTTACAACGAGCAAGAACTGGAACGAGACCATCATTTCACTGCGTTTCGAGACGGCCGCCTTTTTCAGCAGTGCAAACGACTTCATATAACGGAACAACCGGAGCAGACGCAGCACCCTGAACATCTTAAAGGTGGAATAGTCAATCGGGAAAAGCAGGTTCACATAGAAAGGTAGTGTTGAGATAAGGTCAATAAAGCCAAAGAAAGAGAAACAGTACCTGATGCGGCCGAAGAAACCCGAATACTTCTTATCGATTAAATCGGCTGTCCAGATTCTCAAAACGATTTCTATCGAGAAAAAGACGGTCGTGAAGATGTCAACAAACCGAAGGATATCGCCGTATAGAAGTTCGATAGAATCGAACGTGCTGAGAAAAATCTCGATGGTTGAGACGACGATTAGAAAAAGTATCAGAATGTCGGCATAATTCCGCCATTGGTTGGTATCGAAGTCATCGTCAAATACGTTAGCCAGTTTAGATTTTAATGCGTCAACAGAATTGAGTTCGTTTTCCATGTTTTTACAGCGACTAGTTAATGAATCCACGATATAGGATTGTGGATAATACAAAGTTAACAACTTCTTTCAAACCATAGTTGGCAAAACAACAACAGATTGCAATTATCTATTTCCGAAGTCAGATTAAATGATGCCACCCTGTTGTATAAGGCAGACGCCACAACACTAAAATCTACGTAAATTGAAAAATCCCTCGTTTTTTATGCTTATTTTTACCATATCTGACGATATCCAACAAGAGGAATACGATTGTGTTCCTATAATGCAATTAGTATTCCAATGGACATATAAATGTAATATGGAATTGACGAATCGATTTTTCAAACGCGAATTAATTATAGACACAAAAAATCCATATGATGGGAAACAGTTAAATGGTTATGCGGCACAAATAAATGGATGGTGGAAAAGTGAATATACAAAATTATTCATAAAAAAAGGCGTAAAGCACTTATTCTTAAATACTGCATTAGGTTGGAGATGCGATAATTATGATTTCCTTACATCGCTTCCTTCTATTGAAACATTAGTTTTAGTAGAAGAGCGTGAGATGTCATTGAAACGGATTGAATCACTGAAAACACTTCGCAATTTAGAGATTACCACTCCATATTGTTATGATATAGATTTTTCGGTTTTTAAGCACTTAGAATCGCTTTTCTGTTCAGCAGAAAAGCCTATTCCATCTGTTTTCCAATGTACAAGCTTGAAGGAACTATATCTTGACGAGTTCAAATTGGGAAACAAACATCAACTTTCACAATTACACAATTTAAAGATTTTGACCATCGGTTATTCAAATCTACCAAACATCGATTTTTTATATAGTCTTCCGAAAATAGAAAAATTAACGCTTTATAATAACAAACTAATAACAGATTTTAGTCCAATATCTAATCTTACTAGTTTAAATTGGATTGATTTACGTGGATTAAAAAACTTACATGAGATTGATTTCCTAAAAAACATAGAGAGTTTGAACGTGTTATTGTTAGAAGGAAGTGCAATTGAATCTATTCAGCCCATATGTAACCATCAAGAACTTAAAGCGATTTCATTAACCGGTCCGAAATTTTATATTAAAGATGGAGACTTAACTCCTATAAACACGTTGAGTAATTTATCTATGTTATTCATTAACAATAGAAAAACGTATAATGCGCATATTAATAATATGTGGAACTGGAATAATTATGGAAAGCCAAGGTATGATTGGTTAAGTTTGTTATGAACAGCGACAATGGCAAGCATAACTATCAAAATGTAGAGAATACTCCGATAGACTTCTGTCTATCAGCATATAAAACAAAGAAAACCATTTACAGGAATTAGCTTTAATAAGAATTTGGATATGAGTACTACGTATTTCAAGATTGACTCTACTGATGAAGGAGGTTATCCACAAGTGGAATGCGATTGCGTCCCTATAATGCAATTAATATCCCCATGGAAATTACATAATGAGAATTTTTGCTCTTTAGAGTTCACACTAAACAAGAAGGCTGTGTTAACAGTATGCAACAAGAGGACATTTTCTACAGCTTTAAACGCGGAGAAAAACAAAATTAAGTTTCGGCAAAACACTTTGATTTCAAGGTCAAATTTAGTATTTTCGTCTATGTAAAGATACCATAGGATACAATTCAAAAAAAACGACAATTCATAACTTATAAAGGAAAATCGTTTTTAGAACAAACGTGGATTAACATCAAGCACAAAAGTTAACTATTTAATCAAATATGAAATCATTCGAGGGAGCAGTTTTTTTTGTAGACATTTTGGGCTTTAGTTCTCTTACAAAAGGAGAAATTAAACTAGAAGATTTTGATTATAAAGCATGGAAGCTCCAACCAACAAAATACAATTATAATTTTTTAGCGGCAAAAATTCTTGAAGAATTCAGAGCAACATTATTATCACTAAAAAATAAATTCAAAAATCTTAAAATTTCACAACTTTCAGATTGTGCCTTCATATATAGTCAAAACAAATACGAACTACTACAAGGAGTTCATTTTTTTATGTGGGAAATCATACAAAAAAAATGTATATTGTGTAGAGGAGGTATCGCTCATGGAACAATCATAGAGTCAACTAAAAATGGATCACTTGGAGGCTTCATTGTGGGAGAAGCTGTTACCAATGCTGTGAAGAATGAATCAATGTTGAAAGGTCCAAGAATATCAATGGATATAAGTTTTGCTTATGACTTTTGGAATTATACAAAGGGAACAGTATTAGAAAAATATAGTTCAAATTTGCTAAATCATGTACACTCCCTAATAAATGGAGATGATGTTGATGAATACAGATGGTATCTATTTGACGATACAGTTTTCAATAAACAGAATTTAAGCGAAAAAGATAGAATTCAGATGACAAAAGAACGTCTAAAATTAGGATGCATTATATGCTATCATTCTAGATTTAGTTGGAATGGAAAATCAAAAGAAGGAATGCGACAATTAAATATCGGGATGGAAGCTATAAATGCAAACAATCTACTCAACGTAGATCATAACCTATCTCTTAAGGAGGTAGCTACGGAAAGAGAAAAAATAAATGGAAAAAAAACGATAAAAAACATAATAAAGGGCGTACAATATAAAGCCAAATAGATCGTATAAAAAAATAAAAATCTTAATACGTTTGTAAATATATGAGCATTTTAAAACTTCGACACCTTGCATATCAGTTAAAACAAAAGTATAGCTCACTTATCAATATGGATGACATATCGGAGAATGATAAAAATCGTGATACGATGTTCAAATCAAGAGCATTCACTGCTTATTCCTTACAAGTATTAGCTTCAATATCAAAAGAAGAAGCAGCAAATTCTATAACTGACGGGAAGGAGGATGGAGGTATTGACGCTATCTATTTTGACCGTACTTGTAAAACACTATGGCTTGTCCAAGGGAAATGGATTTCAAGAGCTTCTGGTGTTCCAGAACAAGGTGACACTATGAAATTCTGTTCTGGAATAAGAGAATTAATACAAAATAATTTTTCAGCATTTAATAATAAAGTTAAGTTAAAACAACATGAAGTAGAAGATGCACTTAATGACTATAATGTAAAAATCAAAGTGGTTCTTGCATACACTGGAGAATCTAAATTATCGAGCCATGTGGAGAAAGTCTTGTCAAGCCTTATTCGTGAATTAAGTGACGATAATAAAGACTTGATTTCCTATGAAACTTTCCACCTTGATGCTGCTTATAAATCACTAGCCGGTATTTTGGATGGACAACCAATCACTTCAGAACTTTATATTGATAATTTTGGCAAGATTGATGAACCACATAAATGTGTATATGGAATTGTTAATGGTAAGTCAATTGCTCTTTTATGGGAACAACATGGAAACCGATTGTTTAGCGAAAACATTAGAGGATTTCTAGGAGAAAATACAGTAAATGATGATATAAAAAATACGATCATAGAAAATCCTTCTGCATTTTTCTATTTCAACAATGGTATAACTATATTATGTGATTCATTTGCGAAGAAACCACTAAACCAAGGTGCAGCTGGAACTTTTGAAGTAAAAAATCTAAAAATTGTCAATGGAGCACAAACAGTAGGCTCTATTGGAAGAGCTTATAGTGAAGCAAATAATTCTGTTGATGAGATTGATGCATTTGTGAAAATAATTTCCTTAAGTGATAGTGGAGAAGAGTTTGGAGAAGAAATCACAAAGAAAACTAATACACAGAATAAAATCGAAAAGAGAGACTTCGTTTCACTCGATCCTCAACAAGAAAGATTAAAAACTGATTTTAGTATTATGGGTATTACCTATCAAATCAAAAGAAGTTCAGAAGTCCTTGATGAAAACACTTCTTGTACGATTGAAGATGTGATAATATCTGTTGCTTGTTCATTAGATGATGTAGAGATTGCAGTGACATCAAAACACGAAGTTGGACAGCTATGGGATGATATTAAATCAGAACCATATACTAAGATTATAAATGACACTCTTTCAGCCTTATTTGCTTGGAGATGTGTCTTAATAATGAGAAAAATCCGAGATTATATTAAGGAGCAAACAAAGAAAACAAATGGAAGAAAAAGACAATGTTTAACTCATTCAAACAGATTTGCATTGCATTTAATACTAAACGCTAAAAAAGAAAATCTTGGAGATGAAGGTTATGATTTTGATACATTTCTCAGTAACGAACTTCCAACTATCATCCAAAACACAGAAGATGAGATATATAAAAGTATTGATAAACTTTATAAAAAGAGTTTAATTCATCAAATTTTCAGGAACCAACCCAAATGCCGAGATTTAAAACAGAAAATTAAAGTTGAAGAAATAAAAAAGACTTTTCCTATAAAACCCATGTGAAACAATAAAGGTTTGTTTTTCACACGTCATCTTAAAGTTTATAATATAACTAAAAAAGATTGGTTAGCCTTTTTTATCTAGACGTTACAAAAAGGTAACATTATGCAGAACGAGAACCTCAATTACAAGAAACGAGCACAAAAAAAGGATATATATACAATGTCCTTCAAACTGTCAGTAGTCAGAGAGAGAGTTAAAGACGAACCCGATAGGTTTATGCGAGACAGTTCGAAAATATGGCAAAGTTAGGGCAACTTAAACGGTTATCCCCTTTTTTGCCCAACAAACAAAAAAGTCGGCCGCTTTACGACCGACTTTTTGTTACCTTGCTGTAAAACAGTACAGGTAGTGGAGCTGGAGGGATTCGAACCCTCGTCCAAACGAGGAGCCAATAGGCTTTCTACATGCTTAGCTACAGTTTAAATTTTCGAGTCGAAGCAAGACCTGAGCCATCCAACCGCGACCTTATCCTCTAAATCTCATCCTGTTTGCGAGGCCAAACAAGACTATCCCCGATTTATCTGCTCCTCCGTATCAAGTAGCCTCAGGGCATGGGCGCTTGGGAGAAGTCCCGTCTCAGCACCTGGTGCCGAGATCAAGCCTATCTACTGTGCTTCGATTAGGCAGCGAGAGCGTAGTTGTTTTCGCCAGTTAAATTTTTGGTCTCCAGATTATAGTGCTAGCCACCAGCGCACTGCATGCTTACATACCGTCTCTACCCGCTGTCAAGTCCAGTCAACCCCATTAA
>ODAI011999477.1_pt1 | contig 29955 bp, 28 predicted proteins | sample 1539321 | NCBI WGS metagenome assembly ODAI01 (sample SAMN02144231, study PRJEB22623) | gut metagenome | biome: sheep rumen | host: Ovis aries | place: New Zealand
AGTGGGTGATGAAAGTTCAGTATGCGCTCATCATCATCGGGACCGATGCCTCCGCTGAGAAGGAAAGGCCTGTCGCCGTGGTATGCATCGAGGATATTCCAATCGAAGTGTTCACCACTGCCTCCTACACACTTGCATTTGGTGTCGAAGAGGAATCCGTCGATATGGTTTTCATATTTAAGACAATCAGTGATGTCGTGATGATTACTGATACTGATAGCCTTGATAATAAATATATTGAGACCGTTTACTCCTAATTTCTCTTTCAGAGCGTCTATCATCGTTGGGCTTTCCTTTCCATGAAGCTGGACGATGTCGAGACTGTATTCTTTTACTCGTTCTATTATCTGCTCAACTGTCTCATCGACAAACACTCCAACCATTTTAATATTAAGTCCTTTGGTAGAGTCAGCCGGCATGTCGGCAAACCTTGGTGATTTCTTCCAGAAAATCATCCCTATCCAGTCAGCTCCAGCGTTGACAACATCGCGGATATTGTCGGCGTTGCGCATACCACAAACTTTTACAATCATAATACTGTCTTTGTTATGAAATCTTTCAGTGCCATGCCTGGATTTGAAGTCTTCATGAAGTTCTCGCCGATGAGGAATCCCCTGTATCCGACATTGCGCAGCTGACGCACTGTGTCGGGATTAGAGATTCCGCTCTCGCTCACTTTCACAGCGTCGGTGGGTAGCTGTTCGGCAAGCCGGAATGATGTTTCCACATCGGTGACGAAGGTTCCGAGATTGCGGTTGTTGATGCCGCACATTTCGGGCTCCAGTTCAGCATATTCCAGTTCTTCGGCACTATGCATTTCCAGCAGGACCTCCAGTCCCAATTCACGACTGCGCATTCTCAGTTCACGGCACTCATCCTTGCTCAGACACGCTGCAATCAGTAGCACTGCCGAAGCTCCGCAAAGTCGGGCCTGGAACAGCTGGTATTCATCGATTATGAAGTTTTTGTAGAGGATAGGGATGTTGACTCCCGAATGGCGCGCGGTGCTGACAAATAAATCCGAGCCGCCGAAGAATTTACCATCGGTTAGGATGCTCAATGCCGCTGCTCCGTTCTGTTGATAGGCTATAGGAACGACATCGGCAAGTGCATGTTCGTTAATCCATCCCTTCGATGGTGACTTACGCTTGAATTCAGATATAATTCCGCTGTTGGAATCAGTCAGTGACTTCGACATCGACGGAACGGCAAAGTTGAGAATACTTGCTACTCGGCGGTGAATCTCTTTATCGCTAATGGCTTCCTTGAAGTGCACCACTTCAATTCTTTTATGCGCTACTATCTCGTCTAATATATCCATAACTATTTGTTTAGCTCAACGAATTTGCGGAATGTAGCAAGAGCCTTGCCGCTGTCGATACTTTCTCGTGCAATCTCAATGCACTCGCCAATTTCTTTCTGTCCTTTCTCCAACACCTGAATGGCGAAGGCTGCATTGGCAAGAACGATGTTCTTCTGAGCCTGTAGAGCACGGTTTTCAAGAACGGCATCGAAGATGTTCTTGGCTTCCTCTTCGGTAGCCCCGCCGACGAGTTCCTCGGGTTTGGCAATGTCGAAGCCCAAGTCGTGCGGACTGAATACGCGTTCGTAGCTGTTTGTCGTAACCTTGAAGTCGCCTGTAAGCGAAATCTCGTCGTAACCGTCGATGCTATTTACGATGCCATAGTCGATGCCTATCTTCTGATATACATTATTATATAGTCGCATCTGATTGAGATTGGCAACACCGAGTAGCTGGCATTGTGGCTTCGACGGGTTAACGATGGGTCCGAGCAGATTGAAGCATGTTGGAAACTGTAGGTTTTTGCGGATTGGTCCCACAAACTTCATTGCCTTGGCAAAGAGTTGTGCGTGCAGATACACTATTCCGCATTCGTTGATGCAGCGGTTGAGCTTGCCGATGTCGTCAGTGAAGTTTACGCCATGATTTTTGATAACGTTAGAAGCGCCGCTGGTCGATGTGGCGGCATAGTTGCCGTGCTTTGCAACTTTATATCCGGCCCCGGCGATAACGAAACAGGCGGTGGTGGATATGTTGAATGTGTTCTTGCGGTCGCCGCCAGTGCCTACAACGTCGATATATCGTTCGCAGTCAAGAGGTACGGGAACGCCGGTTTCGAGAATGCCGTCGCGGAATCCGAGCAGTTCATCGACGGTTATTCCTCGCATCTGAAGTGCCGTGAGCAGAGCTGTAATCTGCTCATTGGGATATTCGCTTCTGGTTATTCCGACGAGAATGTTCTTTGTCTCTTCACGAGTGAGCTCCTCGTGGTTAAGCATCCTGTTGAGGATGTCTTTCATTGTCTGTTGTTTCATATTTTTAGCCAATTACTGATAATCATGCGTCCGTCGGGTGTGAGCACACTCTCTGGATGAAACTGTATCCCGTGGATGTCGTATGTGCGGTGACGAAGTGCCATAATCTGACCTTCGTCGCTTTCAGCCGTGATTTCAAGACATGATGGGAAGCCTTCTTTTGACACTACCCAGGAGTGGTAGCGTCCCATCGTCATGCGTCGTGGCAGGGAGTGGAATATAGGGTCGTTGCCGTATTGTGTGCCTTCGGTGGCCACACCGTGGAACACATCGCAGAGATTCTCCAGTCGGCCTCCGAAAAACTCGCCGATAGCCTGATGGCCGAGGCATACCCCGAGAATTGGCTTGCGGCCGGCAAAGGTTTTGATGACGTCAAGCAGCTGTCCTGCCTCTGAGGGAATGCCTGGACCGGGCGAAAGGATAATCTTGTCGAAAACCTCTATCTCAGACATTGAAAACTGGTCGTTGCGTACCACGGTCACTTCGGCTCCCAGTTCCTTAACAAGATGACTCAGATTATATGTAAATGAGTCGTAGTTGTCGATAATTATTATTTTCATGTTGATCCTTTAAATACGTTTTTATATAAAAATCGTAATCCGTTGTTCACATCTTTTCTGCCATGGTAATCGCACGTCGCAGAGCGCCCAGTTTGTTGTTCACTTCTTGGAGTTCGTATTCTTCGTCGCTCTTGGCAACGATTCCGCCGCCAGCCTGAAACCACAGCTCGCCGTTGCGTGAAACAAAGGTGCGGATGGTGATTGCCTGATTCAGTCTGCCGTCAAAGCCAATGAATCCGATGCAGCCTCCGTATGCACCTCGGTTGTGTGGTTCGTAGTCGGAGATGAGCTGCATCGCCCTCACTTTAGGTGCTCCAGATAGTGTGCCGGCTGGGAATGTGTCGATAAATGTCTTTATCGGGTCGGCTTTTTCGTTGAGAATTCCGCTGACACGTGACACAAGATGTATTACGTGGCTATAATACTGCAGGTCTTTGTAGAAATCTACTTTCACGTCATGGCAGTTGCGGCTGAGGTCGTTTCGTGCAAGGTCAACGAGCATCACGTGCTCTGCATTCTCCTTCGGGTCGTTGCGCAGATATTCGGCTCCTTGGCGGTCGGCCTCGGCATTGCCTGTGCGTCTGGTCGTTCCTGCTATCGGGTCGATATAAGCTGTGAATACGTCGTTAGTCATTTCCCCATTGTTATTCATGGCAGTTGTCCTCTCTATTCGGCAATGCGTTTCAGGCGACGAGCCGAAGATGCGGAATCCTCCGAAGTCGAAGAAAAATAGATATGGCGATGGATTGATGCTTCTGAGTGCCCGATACAGCTTGAAGTCGTCACCTTCGTATTTCTGAACGAAACGTCGTGAGAGCACAATCTGGAACACATCGCCGCGCAAACAGTGCTCAATGCCCCGTCGGATGTTTGCCTTATGTTCGTCGTCGGTCAGTGGCGAGCTGACGTCGCCTACAGGATGGAATTCGTAGGCTTGGATATTCGAGCGGTTCATGGCCTTATATACGTTGTCGATGTCGCTCTGATCGCCTAACGTAACTATTGACAGACGGTTGTTGAAATGGTCGAAGACAATCACCACCTTATATAATATATATAGCATGTCGGGTGCATCGTTTTTCTGCATAGTCTCGTCCTTGATGGCTATGTTCTCGAAGTAGCGTACGGCATTGAAACTCGTATATCCGTATAGTCCGCATACCTCACTTCCCTCGCCACTGATCTTGAAGCAGTCGGTGAAGGCATGGATTGCTCTGTCGCAGCGGAAATCGTCGTTCACTTCATGTCGGAAAACCGTTCTGTCAGGGTAGTGGCATACTGCCTCTCCGTGGCTGACGGAAACGCTGGCGATGGGGTTGATGCCTATGAACGACCGCGAGTTGTCGTTGGAATGATAGTCGGAACTCTCCATCAACATGCTCTGAGGATAAATGTCGCGTAGCCGCATATATACTCCCACAGGTGTGTAAAGGTCGCCGAGGATTGTCTTGCTCGTCGTAGTATATTTAAAGTTGTCCATAAACTTCTTTTCTTCAATTATTAAATTTCAGGTATGTTTCAATATCCTTGTCGCCGCGCCCACTGACGGTGAGCACTACAATATCGTCGTGTTTGAATGTCATTTTCTTCAGTGCGGCAATGGCGTGGGCACTCTCGATGGCAGGTATGATACCTTCCATTCGCGTAAGCTCATAGCCGGCACGGATGGCCTCGTCGTCGTTGATGGCAAATACCGTGCTGCGCTTCTTTATTGCCATGTTGCAGTGCATGGGACCTACTCCTGGATAGTCGAGGCCGGCCGAGATGGTGAACGCTTCCTTTATCTGTCCGTCGTCATTCTGCATCACGAGCATCTTTGCGCCGTGTAGTATGCCAGGCGTGCCGCAGTGTATCGTTGCTGCCGTATAGTCGGTGTCGATGCCGTGGCCTCCTGCCTCAGCAAGTATTATCTGCACGCGCTCGTCGTCAACATAATGATATATGGTACCGGCGGCATTGCTGCCTCCGCCTATGCACGCTATGAGATAGTCGGGATAGTCGCGGCCTGTTTTTTCAGTCAGCTGTACCTTCAGCTCTTTTGATATTACGCTCTGCATACGAGCCACGAGGTCGGGGTAGGGGTGAGGTCCCATTGTCGAGCCTACGATATAGAAGGTGTCGGCAGGATGGCAGCACCAATCGCGGATAGCCTCCGAACATGCATCGCTGAGCGTCATGTTTCCGGTACGCACAGGATGCACCTTCGCTCCGAGCATCTTCATTCGTTCAACATTGATGTGCTGGCGCTCCACGTCAGTGGCTCCCATGAACACTTCGCACTCCATGCCCATCAGCGCACATACCGTGGCTGTTGCCACACCGTGCTGGCCGGCTCCCGTCTCGGCGATGATTCGCGTCTTACCCATCTTCTTTGCCAGGAGTATCTGCCCCACGGTGTTGTTGATTTTATGTGCACCGGTATGATTCAGGTCTTCGCGTTTCAGATAAAGCCGGCATCCGTACTTCTCGCTCATGCGACTGGCATAGTAGAGTGGTGAGGGGCGCCCCACATAGTCGGTAAGCAACTGATAGTACTCTTCTTGAAACTCACGGCTCTCGATAATCGTGAGATAGGCTTCCTGCAAGTCGTGCACGCACTTGTAGAGTATTTCGGGCACATACGCACCGCCGAACTCTCCGTAATAACCGTTCTCGTCAACAAAAAATGATTCTTTCATATAAGTGTGATAAATTAGTAAGTCGTTTAATTAATCTTGGCTTTTTACAATGCCAAAGGGGATTGTCGCATTCGACAACCCCCTTGCATATCTTTATGACTATACATATATAGGTAGCGTCTCGCGACTATTTCAATCTCGAGCTACGCCACCACCAAGAGTATGTCATGCAAATGTTCATGTATTGTATGTTTTTGCGTTTGATTTTATAATTTCGATGCAAAGTTACGCTTTTTCTTTTAATTTGCAAATTATTTGGCAATTTTTTTTGTGATTCCCAAAAATTTAACACAAAAAATTTGTTTGTTATTTTAGAATATACTATATTTGCCAACGATAAGACAGACATTGGACATTTTACCAATGTGTTCTTATCAAATATTAATAGAGATTGGTAGCGTCCTGCACCAATCTCTTTTTATATGTTTTGTGTTATTTAGCGTATGCAATGCTCCGTGTCTCCCTGATAACAGTGATTTTCACCTGTCCGGGATAGGTCATCTCCGTCTGTATCTTGTTGGCTATCTCGCCGGAGAGAGCTTCTGTCTCTGCATCGTCCATTTTGTCGGCACCAACGATGACACGCAGTTCCCGACCGGCTTGTATGGCGTATGTCTTTGTTACTCCGGGATAGCTCATTGCAATGGCCTCAAGATCGTTCAGTCGCTTGATGTATGCCTCTACAATCTCGCGGCGTGCACCGGGACGTGCACCGCTGATAGCATCGCAGATTTGCACGATAGGAGCCAGCAGTGTGTTCATCTCCATTTCGTCGTGGTGAGCACCGATGGCATTGCATATGTCTGGCTTCTCTTTGTATTTCTCTGCAATCTTAGCTCCGTAGAGTGCGTGCGGCAGTTCGCTCTCCTCATCTGGCACCTTGCCTATGTCGTGCAGCAGTCCGGCTCGCTTGGCTTTCTTCGGGTTTAGTCCGAGTTCGGCAGCCATCACCGAACAGAGGTTTGCTGTTTCGCGTGCGTGCTGCAGAAGGTTCTGTCCGTAACTCGAACGGTATTTCATCTTGCCGATGATGCGTATAAGTTCTGGATGCAGGCCGTGGATGCCAAGGTCGATGGCGGTGCGCTTGCCGGTTTCTATTACTTCGTTTTCCAGTTGTTTCTTTACTTTTGCCACTACTTCCTCGATGCGTGCGGGATGGATGCGCCCGTCGGCTACCAATTGATGGAGAGCCAGTCGGCAAACCTCGCGTCGTATGGGATCGAAGGCAGAGATTACGATAGCTTCTGGAGTGTCGTCAACCACAATCTCAACACCTGCGGCAGCCTCAAGAGCTCGGATGTTGCGACCTTCGCGGCCGATGATACGTCCTTTTACCTCGTCGTTGTCGATATGGAACACGCTGACGCTGTTCTCTATTGCTGTCTCAGTGGCTGTGCGCTGGATGGTCTGAATAACGATTTTCTTTGCTTGGGCATTGGCGTTGAGCTTTGCCTCATCCATAATCTCGTTGATATAACTTTGGGCGTCGCTCTTTGCCTCGTCTTTCATAGCCTCTACAAGCCTGGCTTTGGCTTCCTCGGCGCTAAGTCCTGATAGTTCTTCAAGTTTCTCGCGTTCCTTGAGTTGCATCTTCTCAAGTTCTTCCTGCTTAAGGGTGAGCGATTTTTTCTCGTTTTCTATGCGTGTCTGAATATTGTCGAGCTCATTTTTGCGGCGGCCAAGCTCTTCCTGACGCTGATTGAGCGACATCTCGCGCTGCTTCAGCTTGTTCTCGCTCTGCTGTATGTGCTGCTTTCGCTGCTGAACTTCTTTTTCCAGTTCGCTCTTCTTGTTCAGGAATTTCTCTTTAACTTCGAGAAGCTTCTTTTCCTTGATTACGTCAGCCTCTTTCTCAGCTGACTTAACCATTTCATTGTATTTTCCTTTTATGACATAACGGAATGTCAGATATCCGCAAAGTCCGCCGATGATGAGACCTGCGACAGATAGAATAATGTATAAAATCATAAATAAAACATATATATATATAGTTATTAATATTCTCTTGACTTACGTTTTATCGCCAAGTGCATTTTCAATCTCGGCAGTGAGACTTTTGAGAATATTATCGTAGGGAGCGGTATCGTTCTTTCCTTTTTCCTTTTCGTACTGCAGTGCAATGTGTATAAGCGCCATGAGAGCAATGGTATGATCGCCCTTGTGCCCTTTGAATCTCTGTGCGTATGTATTGTAAACGCTGGTAATCAACTTGGCAGCCGAACGGTAGTATTCCTCGTCGGCTCGGTTGATGTTTACCTCGATTTCTTCGTCGTACACATGCAGTCGTATGTGAAGTTTCTCGTTGTCTTGTACTGCCATCGCAATTTCAATTAATGAACCTACTGATCACTTTGGTTTTTCAGCAGGGCAATGCACTTGTTGACATCTCTAATCAGCTTAGATAATCGTTCGTCGGCTCCCTTGAGGTCGCCGTCGGTGATTTCAATCATCTTTGCCATTTTGAGCGAGTTGTAGTCATTGTCTTTCTGAGCCAGCTGGTTGCGCAGTGATTTTATTTCCTTCTCATGGCTGTCAATCATGGCGTAAAGTTCTTCGTTCTCCTTCTTCAATTCATTGAATCGGAGAATCATCTGCCTTGTACGGGTCTGGAACTTTGCCAATGTCTGTTCAGTCTGATTCATGCCCACAAACTCTGTTTTATCCTACAAAGTTATTGCTTTTTCTCGAAAGGTAAAAATAATAGTTGATATTTTAACTTTTATTGTTATTTTTCGCTGTTATTTGCAGGTGTGGGTTCTTTTTTAGCCAGCATTACAACGTTATATACGAAATTGGTAATCCATGACTGTGAGAAGCCGAGACGCTGGTTGTACTTACGTATTCCAAGCACTGTTTTCATCACGGCAGCATCGTTATAGTCGTTTTTGTTGAAGATGTCGGCAATGGTTTTCTCGGTCATCTGATAGATGGCCTTTTTGAAGAACGACGGCAGTCGCAGTTTGAACTTCATCAGGTTGCCGGTGAGCATCATGATGTCTTGTGTGAAGTTCTGAAACTGGATGAGATACGGCTGTACGTCTTGTAGCCTGTGGCAGTTCTTGCGTATGCTCGAGTCAATTTCCTTACAGAACGAGTCGTCGATATTGTATATTTCCTTGAGCATCTTCCTGCACCGTGTACGTTCGCCTACACCGAGCTTGTTGTTCTGTGTGGGCACGTGTAGGGTAGTCTTGAATACGCGCAGGTCTGGCAGGCTGGCGAGGTTGGTAATTCCCACTTCGGCAGCGAGTGATGCCTGGAAATATACCCGAATCAGTGTCATGAAGTCCTCCATGCCTCCGGCTTTGGATTCCTGTTGGCCGTTGTTGCGACCGAAAATTTTTGATATTATACTCATTTCAGATGTTTTTTGAAAAATCTCGTGCAAAGGTACATCTTTTTTTTGTAAATCTATTGTATAAAAGAAAAAAGTTGTATCTTTGCATTCAAAATACTCAAATTATATATTTATAAAGCATGAAGGGAATTGTTTTAGCCGGTGGTAGCGGTACGCGTTTGTATCCTATCACAAAGGGAATAAGCAAGCAGCTGATTCCCATATTCGACAAACCGATGATTTATTATCCTATATCGGCACTTATGCTTGCAGGCATTCGTGAAATATTAATTATAAGCACTCCATACGACCTGCCTGGTTTCATGCGTCTGCTTGGCGACGGCAGCAATCTGGGCGTAAGGTTCGAGTATGCCGAGCAGCCGTCGCCCGACGGCCTTGCACAGGCATTCATCATTGGTGAAAAGTTCATCGGCGATGATTCCGTATGTCTTGTCCTTGGCGACAACATTTTCTATGGTAGTGGTTTCTCGGCACTGCTGAAAGAGAGTGTGGAAAATGCAGAGTTGCGCGGCGATGCCACTGTCTTCGGCTATTATGTAAACGACCCAGAGCGATACGGTGTGGCTGAGTTCGATGCTGAAGGCAATTGCCTGAGCATCGAGGAGAAGCCCGAGCATCCGAAGTCAAACTATGCCGTCGTGGGGTTGTATTTCTATCCTAACAGCGTTGTTAAGATTGCAAAGAATATCAAGCCAAGTGCACGTGGCGAGCTTGAGATCACCACGGTCAATCAGGAATATCTCGTCCAGAAGCACCTGAAGGTGAAGACGCTGCAGCGTGGCTTCGCATGGTTGGATACCGGCACGCACGACAGCCTCTCAGAGGCGAGTACGTTTATCGAGGTGATAGAGAAGCGCCAGGGCCTGAAGGTGGCATGCCTTGAGGAGATTGCGTTCAAGCGTGGCTGGATCAGTCGCGAGCAGCTTCACGAGATTGCAAAGCCGATGGCTAAGAACGACTACGGAAAATATCTTTTAAACCTATAAGTATCTTCATTCAGTGCGGGTTACGATATTCTATATTCTTGGTATCGTAGCAGGAGAAATGTTGCACGAGAGCGTCTCCACCGAGATTTGGCTCGCAATTGTGGTGTTTCTTGTCATAGCGTCAATGATTATCCCTTTCACTAAATTCCGGTGGAAGGGTTCTGTTCTGCTTATGGCCTCAATGGGTTTCGGAGGAGCTATGGTGACGTTGTCGGAGACCAGCTATGATGTCATTATGCCTGAACAGAAGATAACCTACGAGGCGGTTGTCGTTTCGCGTCCGGTGATAAAGGAAAAGACCGTGACGGCCGACTTGCTCGTAACGTCGGGACGGTTTCGGGGACGAACGCTGAGGGCATCGCTGCTGAAAGATACTGTTGGGCACCGCTATCGTAGCTTACACGTCGGGAGCCTGCTGCAAGTTCACTCACGTATTGAGAAGCCACGGCGATTCGACGGTTCCCACTTCGACTATCCGATGTATCTGAAATGCCACGGAATCTTAGGCAGCACTTTTGTCTATCACAGCGATTGGAAGTCTGTCCCGGTAAGCCTCACTGCCCTTGGCTATTGGCAGCGTGCTAAACTCCGTTTGCTGATGTTTCGCGACAGGCTGATACAGAGTGTGAAAGGGAGTCTCACCGACGAGACTCTCGCCATTGTCAGCGCAATGACTCTCGGCGACAAAACCATGCTGAAAGCCGACGTGCGCAACGTGTATTCTCAGAGTGGTGCATCTCACATATTGGCACTGTCGGGACTTCATCTGTCTATAATTTACATGGTGCTCACTTTCTGGTGCAGACGCCGCAGATGGCTGCGACTTATTATGCTTGCCGCAGTATGGGCATACGTGGTCATGGTGGGGATGATGCCGTCGGTGGTCAGGGCGGCGTCTATGCTTACCCTGCTCACCTCGGCGCAGATGCTTCACCGGGGCGGTTTCCCGTTGCATACGCTCTCGATGGCTGCACTGCTTATACTGATAGCAAGCCCGTTGAGCCTCTTCGACGTGGGGTTCCAGTTGTCATTTCTGGCTGTGCTCTTCATTCTTCTATGCTATGGCGACATTGAAAGGCTGTGGAAACCCCACAATGCCATTATACGTTGGGCATGGCAGCTTACGGCAGTGAGCATTTCCGCGCAGATCGGAACCATACCGATAGTGGCATACTATTTCGGACGGCTACCGCTGTACGCTTTACCGGCAAACCTTATCGTTATTCCAACCACTATGGTCATACTGATATTGTCGATAGTGTTGTTCTTTCCGGTGGTTGGATGCTGGGTGGCACCCGTTATAGCTTTTCTTGTGTCGGCTCAGTATAAAATACTTACGGAGACCGTCGCCTTGCCATTGTCGGGCGTGACGGTCTCCATAAATCGGGTTCAGACGCTACTTGTCTATGTGCTATATGTGGTTATCTTTCTCGTTTATCGCACTATACACAGCCGACAACCGCATTATCTGTAAAGTCCAGCTCGGCGTGGATCTCTTCATCAGGATATAGTTATTTTGTGGAAAAATATAAATAATTTTTCCGGGAAAGTCAAGAATTTTGTACTTGTTGCCTTTTTCTCGACGTAAAAAATCCCTGATACTCGAATTTTATAATCCCTTAGAACTAAGGGATTATAAAATTTCCAAACAAAATAATCCCTTAGTTCTAAGGGGTTATTTTGTTGTATGAATCAAAAATGCTGTCAACAAACTGACGGCTGAGCTTTGGAGTGACGAGACTCACGAGTGGTACTACGACGAAGCCGCCAAGCATGGCAATAGCTCCACAGTTGATTGGCGACACTGGATTGCCAAGAAGCATGTTGACAACTGTGATTCCCACGCCCCATATAAAACATACCCAAACGCTGGCTGTGGTTGTTCCCCTCCAGTAGAGTCCGAGCATGAACGGTGCGAGGAATGCCCCGGCAAGAGCTCCCCACGATATTCCCATCAGCTGGGCGATGAACGTAGGCGGATTGAGAGCAATCATCAGCGAGATGACGATGAAAAACACTATCAATACTCGCATGATAACCACCTTGCGGCGTTCTATCTTCTCTGCCACAGAATCGTCGATTTCGCCACCTTCAACCTCTCCGGCCTGTGTGGTCTTGTCGGGATAGATGAGGTCGAGCGTCATCGTAGATGATGATGTGAGAACGAGCGAAGCCAGAGTTGACATCGAAGCTGACAATACAAGCAGTACGACAAGTGCAATGAGCACGTCGGGAAGTGTCTGAAGCATTGATGGAACGATGGAGTCGAAGTCAAGACGTCCGTTGGGAAGGGTGGGTGGAGTACCGAATAGACGTCCGAATCCTCCGAGGAAATAGCATCCACCGGCGACGATGAAAGCAAAGACGGTAGAGATGACCGTTCCGCGATGGATAGCTGCCTCGTCGGTAATGGAGTAGAACTTGCCAACCATCTGGGGCAGTCCCCATGTGCCTAAAGACGTAAGTATTACCACTCCGAGAAGATTCCATGGGTCGGGACCCCAGATGTCGGCCAGCAGACCGTTCTGTGTGGGATTGGTGTCGGAAGGGATTGCTGCCATTTGGTTCACAGCCTCGACAAGGCCTCCCTTTTGGGCAAGAACGGCAGCAATGATAGTTACTATGCCGAAGAGCATGATGATGCCCTGGATGAAATCGTTGAGAGCAGTAGCACGGTAGCCTCCGAGGATTACATAGACGGCTGTGAGCACGGCCATGATAATGACACAGTATTCATAGGGAATGCCGAATCCCATCTCGAAGAGCGCGGAAATACCCTTATATACTCCTGCCGTATATGGAATGAGAAACACGAATGCGATGATGCTTGCTATCGTGCGCAGTCCGCGCGACTGATAGCGGGTGCCGAAGAAGTCGGGCATCGTGCGAGAGTTGATGGCTTGAGTCATCAACTTTGTGCGGCGTCCGAGCACTATCCATGCAAGCAGTGAGCCGATGACGGCATTGCCTACGCCAATCCACGCTGAGGAAAGGCCATATTTCCATCCGAATTGTCCGGCATAGCCCACGAACACTACTGCTGAGAAATAACTGGTTCCGAAAGCGAAAGCCGTGAGCCAGCCGCCTACGGCACGACCGCCAAGCACGAAACCGTCAACACTGGATGCCTGCTTGCGAGAATAAACGCCCACCGCTACCATTATTGCGAGGAAGACAACTGTCAGAAGAATTTTTATAAACATAGTTAAGTAATGAGTTTTGTCTCTGTATTAAAATGCTACTTGCAGCTGAGCCTGAAGGAGACCGTAGTGATCGCCGGTAAGGCTTGTCGGCATGTTTACTGGGTTTGCCATCGTGTATTGTACTTGTGCACGGCAGGTCTTGTAAAACCAATACTGAATTCCGGCAGTGAAATTCATCTGCTGCATTTTCAGGTCGGTGTTGTAGTTGAAGTAATCTACAGAGCCGACAAGGTCGAGACCTTGCCATACCGGCACTGAAGCAGTGCAGTAGCCGCCAATGCTGTTTACGTTGGCGTCGCGGCCTCCTACTACTTCGGCGCGGATACTGGTAGAGCGGTTTTTCCAGTAGTCAACACCCTTTACATGGCTCTTCCATTCCACACCTGCCGACCAGCGGTTGCGCTTGTAGTCATCGCCCAACTCAACATCGGGAACGAAGGGAGATACGTTGATGGCATGGCCGCGACCAATCTGACCGCTCAAACCGAAGCGCAGATTATCTTGGGGACGGTATTCAATATGCAGGAGAAAGTCTTTCTCGGGGTTTTTGTCCTTTACGTTAACGCCCTGTCCGTTCATAACTGCAAATTCATAGTAGAGCTTGCTGTTGAACAATTCTCCATGAATCATCAGTCCGAGATCGCGACCGTAGTTTACTCCGTAGAGCGGATCAGGACCACAGCCCGCGAGATAGGCAACTCCTTGTGAGCAGACATTTATGAGTTCAACCTTGGTAGGCGAGAGAGGATTCTCCATGGAATAGCTGTTCTTGAACTGGCCTAAGCGCACAGCCAGCTGCTTGCCTTTGCTGAAACGGTATTCCGTCCAGTATTCATGGACAACAGAGCAGAAATCGTACATGAAGAGAAACGACCAACGGTCGGTGATTCGTGCATCTACCCAGAACATCACTCGCTTCAAATCCCATGTGTTGGTGTGCTTCTGGTCACGGTGCTCGTATGTGTAGCCCGCCTGACCGTAGCCATGGATTTTTATTCGCTTAAGAAGGTTTTCCGCCCAGTTGGGCACTTCAATTGTCAATACCTTCTTTGGTGTGTTTACATGTGTTGAGTCGGTGGTTTGTGCAATTGTCTGCATTGCAAACATTGACATGAACACGAATGCTATGAATTTAATCCGCTTCATGGCTGAGAATATTTTTAATCAAGTCTGTAGTTTTGTGTTTGTTATGTGTATAGTCCGCCGTTGATTGAAATCACATTGCCCGTGATATAGCTTGCCTTTGGCGATGCGAGGAACACCACAAGGTCGGCAACTTCCTCGGGATCGCCGAAACGGTTGGCAGGAATCATCTTCTTCAGCGCAGCTTCGTCAAGGCCCTCGGTCATGTCGGTCTTAATGAAACCGGGCGCAATGGCATTTACGGTAATTTTCTTGCGGGCAATCTCTAATGCCAGTGCCTTTGTGGCGGCTATGATGCCTCCCTTGGCTGCCGAATAGTTGGTCTGACCGGGCATCCCCTTCAGACCGCTGAGGCTGGCCATGTTGATGATGCGGCCGTATTTGTGAAGCTGCATCTGGGGAATGAGTATCGTTGTGACGTTGTAGAAACCTGAGAGCGTGATGTCGAGAACGCGGTGCCAGTCTTCCTCGGGCATCAGAGCCATGACGTTGTCGCGGCGGATACCGGCGTTGTTGACCAATACCTCGATGTAGTCATCGGGATGCGACTCCTGCCACTGGGTCAAGGCTTTGCGCGTGGCTTCGGCATCGCTCACGTCGAACGGAAGCAATTCGCCATTGCCTTTGCACAGTTCGAGGGTCTTCTCTGCCTCGGCAGTATTGCTGGCATAGTTGATAATCACGTTGTAGCCCGCTTCGGCGAGCTTCTGGCAGGTGGCACGTCCTATGCCGCGGCTGCCTCCGGTTACTAATGCGTACTTCATGTTGTATCGTTGTTTGTTTTATGCTTGATGTTGTTCTATATAGTCGTAAAGGTCGTTGAATGTGACAATCTGCTTTAAATCGGCCAAGGGAATAGTTATCCCGTATGTTGTCTGCACGATGGCCACAAGGTCAACAAGGTTGATGCTGTCAAGCATCATTACTTTTGTAAGGTTGTCGGTGCCGGTGAAGTTTCTGTTTACTATCTCGAATTCTTCAATCAGAAGTTGGTTGATTTCCCTAATTATCTCTTCTCTTGTCATAAAATAACTTCTTCAGTTTCTAAAAATCGGTGCAAAATTAACATAAAAAAACGAGAAAGCGGTAAAAATGACAGAAAAATCTTAAAAAAACTCAAAAAAGAAGATAAACACATGAAAAAATTTTGTTGGAGTGAAATATATGACTACTTTTGCAGTGTACTATTAAAGTGGTACACCGAATCATGGATAAAAATCAGTGAATAACTACACGTAAACAAATAATCACGAACCATTATGATTGAAGTAAAAAACATCAGTTTCAAGTATGCAGGCCAGAAGCATTTTGTATTCGACGATTTCAGTCTTACGCTAAATTCAAACAGTATCTATGGACTGTTGGGAAAGAATGGTACTGGAAAATCCACTCTGCTCTATCTCATCAGCGGTTTGTTGCGCCCTCATCGGGGCAAAGTGAGCGTTGACGGAAATGTATCCGTCAAGCGCAAAGCCGAGATGCTCGAAGAGATATTTTTCGTGTCTGAAGAGTTCGAACTGCCAAAATGTTCACTGAGGGAATATGTAAACCGGAACAGTGGGTTTTATCCGCGCTTCTCCGATGCAATTCTCCGCAACTGCCTTAAGGAGTTTGAAGTGCCGGAGAATCCGATGCTCGACCAACTGTCAATGGGGCAGAAGAAAAAAGTTTTTATGAGCTTCGCCCTCGCTACAAACACTCGCTATTTGTTTATGGACGAGCCTACCAACGGTCTCGATATCCCTTCGAAGAGCCAGTTCCGTAAGGTCGTGGCCGAGAACATGACCGAAGACCGTACGCTCATCATCTCGACCCATCAAGTGCATGATGTAGAGCAGTTGCTCGACCATATCCTGATTCTATCTGAGTCGCTCCTGCTTCTGGATGCCCCGACAGCGGATATTCAGGAGAAATACTCTTTCGAGTATCGTTCGCCGTCGGAGATGGACGATACTGTTGTCTATTCCGAACCGGCTCTTCAAGGCAATGCTGTTATTGCTCGCCGCAAGCCGGAAAGCACAGAGACGCAGATTAATCTCGAACTGCTGTTCAATGCGGTTACAAAAGGAAACATATAACCCTATAGCTTAAAATAAAGTTGTGATGAATAAGATGTTGACTTTTTATACTGACAAATTGAAAATTGAAGAATAGAATTAAAAAGATATAAGTAATGAAAACAACATTTGACATTGGTCGTATGTGGCAGGTGATGAAAGCCGACCTGCTGATGAATAAAAAAGCTTTGCTTTCGTTGTTGATAGGCCTGACGTTCGGATATGCTATTTGGCTGTTCTTTCAGTTTGTAATGAGCGATATTCCGATTAATGGCGCCACTGCAGGTTCGTCTGTCGGCCTGGTGTTGTCGCTGACATTTATAGTCACTGGAACACATATTTTCAGCAATATGAAAACCAAGCAGCAGCGTACGGCATTTCTGATGCTGCCTGCCAACAATCTTGAGAAGTTCGCCTCGCGTGCGCTTACTACATTTTTCGGAATGATTGTCATTCCGTTGCTGGCCCTTATGGGTGCAGATGTTATTCGCTATGTGTTCCATTTTGTACTGGGCATGGGCGGCAGCGGTTCAGTTTTCCTATCCATGATTTCGTTCCTTGCTGAGGTAAAATGGATGAGTGACTTTGTGTACATATTGATCCTGCTCATCATTTGGGCACAGTCGGTGTATGTCTTGGGTGCAACGTTCTTCAGCCGTCATCAGTGGTTGTTTACAACAGCGGTAATGTTCGTGTTGACAATACTCTACTCTATAGTTGTGGCAAAAATTGTAAGAGAGATTGACTGGGATGTATATACCGTAAACGGTAAGGCTTTAGAGATTTGGGCCATCATCATCCTCGTAGCACTCGTCTGCTTCAATTATTGGGCGAGTTATCGTATATTCTGCCGTATGCAAGTGATTAACAATAAATGGCTGAACGTATGATGTTTAATTCAGAAAAGGCGATTTATCAGCAGATGGCCGATCGCCTCTGTGATGAAATTCTCGCCGGCACCTACAAGGACGACGACCGAATACCAAGTGTTCGCGAATATGCCGTGATGCTTGAGGTGAACACGAACACGGCCGTCAAGGCATACGACGAACTGTCTCGCGCAAATATTATATATAATAAACGCGGTCTGGGATATTTTGTCACAAAAGGAGCGCGTCTTCATATACTAAAAGAGCGAAAAAAAACGTTTATAAAAGAAAAACTTCCCGAACTGTTCCGACAGATGAAACTGTTGGGCATAACCATCGAGGAAGTGAATGATATATGGAGACGATAAACGAGATATTTGTAGAGCTTTCCCATTTCCTATGGGGATGGCCGATGATTGTGTTGCTGTTGGGAACACACATTTTCCTGACGTTCAGGCTGCGCATTCCGCAGCGCAAACTCATTACGGGAATCCGTCTGTCGGTGAAGAAAGACCCAGGGGCAAAGGGTGATATCAGCCAGTTTGGGGCATTGGCAACGGCTCTTGCCGCAACCATTGGCACGGGAAACATCGTGGGTGTGGCTACTGCCGTGGCATTAGGAGGCCCCGGAGCCGTGCTGTGGTGCTGGCTGACGGGAGTCTTTGGAATGGCAACCAAGTATGCCGAGGGGCTGCTTGCTGTGAAATATCGCGTCAAGGGAAAAGACGGCCGCTGGTATGGCGGTCCGATGTATGCTCTTGAGCATGGTCTCGGAGTGAAATGGCTCGCAGTGCTCTTTGCCGTATTTACCGTACTTGCATCCTTCGGTATCGGCTGTACGGTGCAGGCAAACAGCATTGCGCTGCTTGCTAATGAGACTTTCGGTATCGAGACTTGGCTTGTTGGCTTGGCAGTCAGCCTGCTTGCCGGAGGCGTAATCCTTGGAGGGGTGAAGATTATCGCAAGGGTATGTACATTATTCGTGCCGTTCATGGCACTCTTCTATGTCATAGGATGTATTGTTATACTCATCTTCAACGCACCCTTTGTCGTTCCGGCATTGAATCTCATTGTTGATTCGGCTTTCAATCCCGATGCTGCCGGAGGAGGTTTTGTCGGGGGATCTGTGATGATGGCCGCACGCTACGGTATTGCACGCGGACTGTTCAGCAACGAAAGCGGTATGGGCAGCGCACCTATCGTGGCAGCCGCTGCCCAGACACGCAATCCTGTGCGTCAGGCTCTCGTGAGCAGTACCGGCACATTCTGGGATACGGTGGTTATCTGTGCACTCACAGGAGTGGTGCTCGTGAGTAGTATCATTGCCTATCCCGACATTTCCTATGCTGACGGAGCTGCGCTCACCAAAGTGGCATTCAGCAAGATTCCATACGTGGGAGCGCCATTGCTCACCTTCGGTATCCTAACATTTGCCTTCAGCACTATTCTTGGATGGAGTTACTACGGCGAGAGTGCCGTAAACTACTTGAAAGAGCGCAATTCCAACCGTTTCTATCGCATATTGTATATTGCGGCTCTGTACTTAGGCAGTATCGTAAGCCTTGACACCATCTGGCATATTGCCGACTGTATGAATGCGCTCATGACTATCCCCAATCTTATCTCGCTGTTGCTCCTTAGCGGAGTCATTGCCCGGGAGACAAATGCTTATCTATGGGCTGGACGCTTAGATGAGGACATGAAAGAATAGGGTTCCAGTGCTTTAGAAATTTTCGGCGTGAACCTCGAAGTAAGCCTGAGGATGTGCGCATACAGGGCATATCTCGGGTGCCTGTTCGCCAATAACGATATGTCCGCAGTTGCGACATTCCCATACCTTGACGGTTGATTTCTTGAACACCTCCTGTGTCTCAACGTTCTTCAGCAGTGCACGGTAGCGCTCCTCGTGGTGCTTTTCAATAGCTGCCACGCCACGGAACTTCTCTGCCAGTTCGGGGAAACCTTCTTCTTCTGCAGTCTTGGCGAACCCCTCGTACATGTCGGTCCATTCGTAGTTCTCACCAGCAGCGGCAGCTGCAAGATTCGAGGCTGTATCGCCTATGCCCTCCAGCTCCTTGAACCACATCTTTGCGTGTTCTTTCTCGTTGTCGGCGGTTTTCAGAAACAGGGCGGCAATCTGCTCAAAGCCTTCTTTCTTAGCCTTGGATGCGAAATAGGTGTACTTGTTGCGAGCCTGCGACTCACCTGCGAATGCAGCTTCCAGATTCTTCTCGGTCTGTGTGCCGGAATACTTGTTTTTCTTTTCCATAATCATTAATATTTGTTCAGTTGATACTTGGTATATTATTTTTGTTTCAGTTCGGAAGCAAGGAATTTTGGCGTGAATCCTTTCTTGTTGCGAGCGACCTCTTCCGGTGTCCCTGTGGTGAGTACTTCTCCTCCATTGCGCCCGCCTTCGGGGCCCATGTCTATGATATGGTCGGCCAGTTTGATTACGTCGAGGTTATGTTCGATGATGATTACCGTATTTCCACGGTCAACGAGCTTTTGCAGCACATCCATGAGTATGCGTATGTCTTCAAAGTGAAGACCCGTTGTCGGCTCGTCGAGTATATATAGTGTCTTGCCAGTATCTTTCTTTGAAAGCTCGGTAGCAAGTTTCACACGTTGGCTTTCACCTCCCGATAGAGTTGTTGAGGGCTGTCCAAGTTTAATATATCCCAGTCCGACATCCTGAATGGTCTTTATTTTCCTAAGGATGTCCGGCACATTCTCGAAGAATTCCACAGCCATGTTGATCGTCATGTCGAGCACGTCGGCAATAGATTTTCCCTTGAAGCGCACTTCGAGAGTCTCGCGGTTATAGCGTTTGCCGCGGCATTCCTCACATGGCACCATCACGTCGGGCAGAAAGTTCATTTCGATGGTTTTATAGCCGTTGCCGCCGCACGCTTCACAGCGTCCGCCCTTGACGTTGAAAGAGAAGCGTCCGGGTTTATAACCACGGATTTTAGCTTCTGGAAGGTTGACGAAGAGCGAGCGTATGTCGCTGAACACTCCAGTATATGTTGCAGGATTGGAGCGTGGCGTGCGTCCGATAGGACTCTGGTCAACATTCACCACCTTGTCAATATTCTCAATACCATCAATACTGTCGTACGGCATTGGATTCTTCAGCGAGCGGTAGAAGTGACGGCTCAGTATTGGCTGAAGTGTCTCATTGATGAGTGTTGACTTACCGCTGCCGCTGACACCTGTGACTACGATGAGTTTGCCAAGGGGAAACTCCACATCAATGTTTTTTAGGTTGTTGCCGCGGGCTCCTTTAATCTTAATGCTCTTGCCGTTGCCCTCGCGACGCTTTTGCGGTATCTCAATCTTCCGGTCACCGTTGAGATAGTCGGCGGTTATGGTATGCTGGCTCATCATTTCTTTTGGAGTGCCCTGGAATACCACCTCACCTCCTTTACGACCTGCTTTCGGACCTATGTCTATCACGTAGTCGGCATTGAGCATCATATCCTTGTCGTGCTCAACCACGATTACCGTATTTCCGATGTCGCGCAGTTGTTTTAGCGACTGTATCAGCCTGTCATTGTCACGCTGATGCAGTCCGATGCTCGGTTCGTCGAGAATGTAGAGCACATTGACGAGCATCGACCCGATCTGTGTGGCAAGACGTATTCGCTGGCTCTCGCCGCCCGAGAGTGAAGCCGACTGGCGGTTAAGCGCGAGATAGTCGAGTCCAACTTCTAAGAGGAAGTCGAGACGTGTGCGGATTTCCTTTAATATCTCTGTTGCAATCTGACTCTGTTGTTTGTCAATGTGTTGCTCTGCCTCGTCAATCCACTGACGTAGCTCGCTGATGTCCATATCAGCCAGCTCGCTGATGTTCTTGTTCCAGAACTTATATGAGAGAGCCTCACGGTTCAGACGTTTTCCCTTGCATTCCGGACATTCGCATTCGGCAAGAAATTGGTCTGCCCATTTCTGTCCGCTTGAACTTTCGTCATTCTCCATAACGCTGCGCAGATATTTCACTACACCGTCGAAGGCAACGAAATAGTCGCTCGACGTATGTACTAATTCCTTATCAATACGAACGTTGTCGAGCGAACCGTAGAGAATCTCGTTGAGGGCTTCTTCTGGAATATCGTCAACAGTAGTCTTCAGGTCGCATTCATATTTCTTCAGAATAGCCTCTATCTGCCAGAAGATCATCTGGTTCTTGTATTTTCCGAGAGGTAAGATTGCTCCGTCGCGTATGCTTATTTTGCGGTTGGGAATCACTTTCGCAAGATCTATCTCGTTGATAAATCCCAGACCTTTGCAGCGTGGACATGCTCCCTGTGGTGAATTGAACGAAAAATTGTTGGGTGCCGGGTCGCTATAAGATATTCCTGTCGTTGGACACATCAGTCGGCGGGAGAAATATTTCACATTATTGCTCTCGTTGTCGAGAATCATTACAAGGCCTTCACCCTGTTTCATTGCCAGCTGCACTGTTTTTTTCAGGCGCTCGTCAATCTTGGTATTGTCGGTCGGTTCCGATGGAATCAAACGGTCTATAACCACTTCGATATTATGGTTCTTGTATCTGTCAACCTTCATTCCACGGGCAATCTCCATCACTTCTCCATCCACTCTTACCCGCATGTATCCCTTGCGGCGCATCGACTCAAACAGTTCGCGATAGTGGCCTTTACGACTGCGAACTAATGGCGCGAGAATTAGAATTTTGCGTCCGGAATAGTCGCGCTGAATCATCTCGATTACTTTTTCCTCGGTGTATTTCACCATTGGTTCACCGGTAATATAGCTGTATGCTTTGCCGGCGCGAGCAAAAAGCAGACGCAGGAAATCGTAAACCTCAGTGGTAGTGCCCACTGTTGAGCGTGGGTTCTTGTTGGTGGTCTTCTGCTCAATGCTGATTACTGGCGAAAGGCCGGTTATCTTGTCAACATCAGGACGTTCCATGCCACCGAGGAAATTACGTGCATAGGCAGAGAAAGTCTCGATATACCTTCGCTGTCCCTCGGCAAAGATTGTGTCGAAGGCCAGCGACGACTTGCCGCTTCCACTGAGTCCGGTAATTACTGTAAGGCTGTTGCGTGGAATCTCAACATCTATGTTCTTCAGATTGTGAACGCGTGCGCCCCAAACATTTATAGTCTCTTTCATGTCTTACTATGGGGTGGGAGTGACTGTACCTTCTGCTTGATTGAAGTCGCGTAGCAGATTAACGTCGGTTCTTGTTTCATAAACCATTCCGTCGGCTCCTTTTGCCCTTGCATAGCAGAAATAAACCCCTGCTTTTGCCGGCTTACCACCGATATTGCCGTCCCAACCGCCTTTTGGATCAGTCCATTCGTATATCTTGTGTCCCCATCGGTTGAAGATGATGGCACGGAACTCAGTGAGACTCTGGCTCTGCTTTACCTTATATATGTCATTTACTCCATCACCGTTGGGAGTGAATGTGTTGGGCATTATCAGCATACTGCTACGGATGCTTATTTTTATAGTCTCGCCTTCCTGAACAGGTTCGCTGTCACCGTATGCTACAAACAGACTAACATCGGTACTCCCCGCTGTGGTGAAGGTGAACTCGGTGTCTTGCTCATATCTCGTCAGATACGGAGTCGTTGTGCCAGAAACCGTGAAATACCAGATGTATGTTGCGTCGCTGTTGATCATGTCGGCCGACGGATTGGCACGGAACATCACTCTTAGAGGAGCGTCTTTGTCGGTAATCTCGGTGGCAGTGACAGTATCGCCGTTTTCGTTTATGTATATAGCCTTAGGGTCTGCTTCTGCCATTATAGTCAGCGGCATTAACAATATCGAAGTAAGTATAATTGCCAGTTTTTTCATCGTTATTTCTTTTTCAGCCAACAAAGATAATAAGAAGAGAGCGAAAAAACAAATAAATTTTGCTTTTTTGCTTGTTTTTTTGTAATTTTGTAGGCGATTTTGAAAAGAAATATGGATATGATACGTACAATAAGGTATTTGCTCATTTTGATAATTGTTGCCTTTGCTGCTGAAAGTGCTATGGCTCAGACTAAGACATGGCGTGAAATGCACAAGGTGAAGCGTAAGGAGACAATTTTCGGAATAGCACGCGACTACGGGATTACTGTTGAAGATTTGATTAATGCTAATCCGGAAATGAAGATGCCGGGCTATGAGCTGAAGAAAGGTGACTTCATCTTCATCCCATACGCCAAAGACACGAAGCTTGCACAGACAAGTCAGCCGGTTGCTGCAGTAGTACATGAGGAGCATTCTGCCAAACACGATAAGGATGTGCGCCAACGTGAAATCCGACTGGGAGTGATGTTGCCTCTTCACGATATCAACGGCGACGGAAGGCGCATGGTCGAATATTATCGCGGAGTGCTCATGGCTTGCGACTCATTGAAGAAAGATGGTCTGAGTATAGATGTCAGTGCATGGAACGTGCCCGAAGATGCAGATATCAGTAATGTGCTAAAAGAACCGTCGGCAGCAAAATGCGACATTATCATCGGCCCTTTGTATTCGAAGCAGGTAGCTGCATTGTCAGAGTTCGTCACCAGTCACGGCATCAAGCTACTCATACCTTTCTCTATAGTGGCGCCGGAACTGAAAACAAATCCCAACATTTTCCAGGTATATCAGAATCAGGAACAGCTCACCGAAACAACCATTGACCGGTTTATGGAACGATTTAAGGGACATCATGCCGTGATTATCGACTGCAATGACTCTACGAGCAAGAAGGGAATGTTCACAGCTCCTCTTCGCAAGAGAATGGAAGAAGCCGGTATGACTTATACACTAACAAACACCAAGTCAACGGAAGGTATGTTTGCCAAGGCATTCAGCCTCTCGAAACCCAATGTGGTCATACTGAATACCGGACGCTCGCCTGAGCTAAACCTCGTGATGGCAAAACTCGACAATCTTACCATGAACCATGTAAACATGAATATCTCGCTCTTTGGATATACAGAGTGGATGATGTACACTAAATACCAGCTCGACAATTTCTATAAATACGATACATATATCCCGGCAGCTTACTATCTGAACCCATTGTCGAACAGAACAATGCGAATAGAGCAGAAATATCGGTGGAACTTCCATGCCGACATGATGCAGGCTATACCGCGTTTTGCCATTACGGGTTTCGATCAAGCATACTATATGCTGAAAGGGTTGCATATGTATGGAGAGAACTTCACAGGAGCAACAGGAATGGTGGGGTATCTTCCTGTTCAGACCCCTCTACGTTTCGAGAAGTGTGGCAATGGAGGATTCCAGAATAAGAGTCTTCTCTTCGTTCATTATACAAAAGGTCATCGTATTGAAACAATAAACTTCTGAGACAACAGATGAGCAATACTATTTTATATAATAAGGTATATAGGTGGGCAGGCATCGTTTTGCCATTTTGCCTTTTTTCCCTTTCGCCATTAAATGCCAGTGCCCAGATTGGTGAGTATCGCAATGAACTTGCGATAGGTATCAATGGCGGTTACGTCATGAGCAATGTGGGTTTTCAGCCAGAGGTAACTCAATCGATGCTCGGAGGCATGACCCTTGGGGCAACGGTGAGATACACATGTGAGAAATATTTCAGTTGCGTATGCGCTCTCGTTGGTGAAATCAACTATACTCAGACCGGATGGAAAGAAAACATTCAGGATTTCTATGGTTCTCCCGTTGTAAATGCCGAGACCGGTCTTGCCGAGACGTTTGAGCGTCAGCTTACATATATTCAGGTGCCTGTAATGGCAAGGATAGGATGGGGCAGAGAACGCAAAGGGGTTCAGTTTTTTATTCAGCTTGGTCCGCAGATGGGTTTCTATATGAGTGACAAGGTGAAGAGCAATTTCAACCGTGCCTCGCGGAACATCGACGACCGTGTGGGAACGTTAAAAGAAGCTGTGATGGATTCTCTACCCGTTCAGCGAAAGTTCGACTATGGCATCGTCGGGGGACTGGGCCTTGAGTTCTCCCATCCTAAGGTGGGTCATTTCATTGTCGAAGGCAGGTATTACTACGGTCTTGGTGATTTCTTCAACAACTCAAAGCGCGACTATTTCGGACGCTCCAACCTAAGCAATATCGTTGTGAAGATGACATATCTTTTTGATATCAAGAAATCTAAAAACAATAAAATCAAATAACCAATCACTATGTTCAAAAATCATCCAAAAGGACTGCTTCAAGCAGCTCTCAGTAACATGGGAGAGCGTTTCGGATATTATATCATGAACGCTGTGCTCGTGCTCTTCCTCTGTTCAAAGTTCGGCCTCTCCGACGAGCAGGGCGGACTTATCTATTCGTTCTTCTATGCAGGTATTTACATTCTTGGTCTCGTGGGAGGTATTATTGCCGATCGTACCCAGAACTACAAGGGTACCATTATGACGGGACTCGTGATTATGGCTTCGGGCTATGTAATTCTGTCCGTGCCTATTCTCGCAACCGCAGGCAACATTTCGTGGCTGCTACCGCTGACGTGTGTTGCATTGTTCCTTATCGCTTTTGGCAACGGTCTGTTCAAGGGAAACCTTCAGGCAATCGTAGGACAGATGTACGACAATTTCGAGGCCGAGGCTGCAAAGAAAGGTGAAGATGCCCTACGAATAGCAAAGGGTCAGCGCGATTCTGGATTCCAGATTTTCTATGTCTTCATAAATATAGGCGGACTGGTAGCACCGTTTATAGCTCCTTATTTGCGCCAATGGTGGCTCGGTGTGAACGGACTTACCTACGACGCAGGTTTGCCGGCACTCTGCCATAAGTATCTTAATGAGGGTGCTTCAATGTCGGCAGATGCTCTCGCCAACCTCAACGAACTTGTTGTTAAGGTGGGAGGCTCTACTGCCGACCTCAGTGCATTCTCGACACAATATCTCGATGTGTTCAACACAGGAATCCATTACTCATTCATAGCATCGGTTGTGGCTATGCTTATTTCGCTCGTGATTTTTGTCGCATCAAAAGGTATGTTCCCTACTCCGGGCAAGAAAGAGGCTTCGGTGGCAGTGAATTACACTGAAGAGGAAAAGATAGCAATGGCCACAGAAATAAAACAGCGAATGTATGCACTTTTCGCCGTACTCGGCATTGCAGTATTCTTCTGGTTCTCGTTCCATCAGAACGGAACGTCGATGTCTCTCTTTGCACGCGACTTCGTGGTGACCGATACCATAGCTCCCGAGATTTGGCAGGCTGTCAATCCGTTCTTTGTCATTGTGCTCACGCCAATCATCATGTGGTTCTTTGGCTCGTTAATCCGTAAGGGCAAGGAAATTTCCACTCCGATGAAGATTGCCTACGGTATGGGAATAGCTGGTATTGCCTACCTTTTCATTGCAGTCTATTCGGCTATGCAGGGCTATCCTTCTGCTGAAGAGTTTCGTGCTCTTGGTGATGGTGCAAAAGCCGGACTGAAAGCCGGTCCTTGGGTGCTTATCGTTTATTATTTCTTCATGACGGTAGCCGAGCTGTTCATCTCTCCGCTTGGACTGTCGTTTGTATCGAAAGTCGCTCCGAAACATTTACAGGGACTTTGCCAGGGATTGTGGCTTGGTGCCACGGCTGTCGGAAATCTGCTTCTATGGATTGGTCCGCTCATGTATAATGTATGGCCTATCTGGCAGTGTTGGACAGTTTTCCTGATTGTCTGCGTCATTTCAATGGGAGTGATGCTTGGCATGGTAAAATGGCTTGAGCGAGTGACTAAATAATTGAGATTGCCATGCTTGCTCTGCTGTTGGCATCGTTTTTTACGTTAGTCGAACTCAACTGCGAAAATCTGTTCGACTGCCAGCACGACTCACTGAAGCAAGACGGCGAATTTCTGCCGGAGTCACCACGCCACTGGTCACAAAGTCGTTATTGGCGTAAGCTGAATAATATCGGGCAGACGCTCGTTGCCTCGTCGGGCAATGAGAGTCTGCCCGATATGATAATGCTTTGCGAGATTGAGAACGACAGCGTAATGCGCGACTTGTCAAAACGCTCGCTCTTGCGAAATGCCGGTTACGAGTATATAATGACTCGTTCTGCCGACTGGCGGGGCATCGACGTAGCCTTGATGTATAGCCGATTTTCATTTGCTCCCATCAACACTTCGGTTATGCGTATAACTCCCCCAAGAAATGACATGCGTCCCACTCGCGACATCCTCTATGTCAGCGGACGCATAATAAGCGGCGATACCCTTCATGTGTTTGCTGTTCATGCGCCCAGCCGGTATGAGGGTGAGCGAAGATCGCGTCCTTACCGTGTCAGCGTTGCTAACCGTATCAATGCTGCCGTCGATTCGATACGCCGCCATTCCACCAGTCCGATGATTATTGTTGCAGGCGATTTCAACGACTATACAGGCGACAGTGCCCTCGTTCGTCTTGAGCAGAACCATCTTTTTGACATCTCTGCCAATGCTAAAGGCTCGAATGGCGCCAAAGGCACATACTGTTATGAGGGTACATGGAGAAGTCTTGACCATATCTTCGTAAGCAATTCACTCCTTGGCAAAACCGACTCATGTTATGTCTTTGATGCCCCGTTTCTATTGGAGGACGACAAAAAATATGGTGGCGTAAAACCTTTTCGAACCTATAATGGCTACCGTTACAATGGTGGCGTTTCCGACCATCTCCCTTTAGTAGCTCGGTTCCGGTTATAGTCTATTGAAAAAGGGACGGTTATAAAACAGAATCAAACAAGATAGACTCCCACTGTAAGATAATCCGTGAGATGTCAAACTGATGGGCTATGGTGAGTGCTTCGGCTGATTTGGCCTGCCAGTCAAGGGTTGTTGATTCATATAGCCTCTGAGCTAGTTCTTCGACATGGCCATTCTTGAAGTACAGGCCAAACGCCCCCATCAGTTCCTTGCTCGTAGGCAGGTCGCTGGATATGACGGGCAGACCGTGGGCCATGGCCTCAACGAGTACCAGTCCGAATCCTTCCCACCGGGAACTGAGCACATAGACTTGCGCCTGGGAGTAGTAGCTCTGTATGTCGTTGGTGAACGGATGCAGGTGTATGCGGCTTTCCAGTTTGTAAGCGGCTATCTTCTCGCGATACAGTTGCTCTTCAGGGCCTTCGCCCACGATGTCGAGCGTCCATTCGCTGTTGTGTTGGGCAAAGAGGTGGAAGGCGTCGATGAGCAGGTCGAAGCCTTTGTGCAGATGCGAGAAGCGACCGACGGCAAGGAATCTTTTCGACTGTCCGGTTGAGGGCTGTCCGGGCTTGAGTGTCAGCGGATTGTAGATGACGCGGGTGGGGAAGTGGTATTGCTGTGCATCGTATTGGCAGAGCACCACCGTCTGGTCCAGCTTCGCCAACTGCCACTCGTAGTGCTTGCGCAGCTCTTCACCAATATACAGGGAGTCCTTGCCATAGAGTGCTTCGTAGGAGTTGTGTATCCACCCGATGAGACTGCTGCGCCCTAACAGCTTCTTGCAGGCGGCCAGCCTTACAGCGAGCGGGGCATGTACACCGATGATGGTGTCGTATTGTCCGTTCTGCAGCTCCTTTGCTAAGGCCAGCCGTAGCTCAGAGGGAAAGGAACTGTGAGCATAGATGTCGGAAGTCAGTCTGGTCTGGGGAATCACCTTTCGGTACAGCATGCTATAGGCTTTGCACATCAGGTTTTTCCAATAGCCTACTGGAGGATAGTGGAAGAAACGGTAGCGGATGTCTGCTTCTTCCAAACCGTAGAGTGACGTGTCGAGGCTGTCTTGGCTGTCAAAGGTCACAATCGTCACATCATGCTGTTTGGCAAGTGCTTTGGCAATGACGGCAGTGACGCGCTGTACACCGCCAATAGAAAAGATGGAATCTACCAGAAAACAGATTTTCATACGCTTGTCCTTTCTATATGGGTTAATGCCTCAAAGAACTCCTGGGCATAGCGCTCTTTGCCGAACAGCTTGGAACGGTTGAGGGCAGCCTGACTCATGGCTTGCCTTTTCTCCGGGTGATGGTAGAGGTCGAGGATGGCCTGGGCGAGGTTCTTGACAAAGTAATAGTCTGTGGTGAGGAGTATGGCGCTCTCTGCTGTTACTTCCTCGGGGATGCCACCGCGACGGGTGCTGATAATAGGCAATCCCATCGCCTGTGCCTCTAAGACCGTAGTCGGGAAGGGATCATCCCATACGGAAGGGATGACGGCCGTGTCTGCCATTGACAGATAGTCGGGCATCTTGTTGTAGGGCACAAAACCCGTGAAGATAATTCTGTCGCCTAATGGTTCTGCCAGTTCTTTTAGCTTTTTGATAAAACCATTCTCATTGGTGGTGTTGCCGAAGAACGAACTTCCGATAACCAGGAGTTTGATGGCTGGATAGTTCTTGAGCAGGCGGATGGCCTCAATGAGCTGCATAATACCTTTCTCCTCATTGATGCGACCGCTATAGATGAGCACAAAATCTTGGTCACCTAATCCCAGTGTATTCCTTGCAGGAGGAGTGGCCGATTGGGAGAAGGCATCGAGGTTGATGCCGTTATAGACCGATGTCGTCTTAGTGTCATCGGTGTTGACGGTTAAGACGCACGATTTGATGTAGTCAGAGACAGTAATAATCCCGTCGGCTGCTTCATAGATGGCGCGGCACTGAGGCACGGCCGAGGTCAGCTTCTCGTTGTGCAGATGATAGACCAGTCGGGCGTTGGTAGCCTCCTTCAGCTTCAGGGCGTAGCCCGGGCGGTTCTCCAATATGATGATGTCGTAGTCCTGCTGCCTGATGTGGCGAAGGGCCTCGTGCAGGAAATACTCGATGGTATAGTGATAG
>ODAI013255476.1_pt1 | contig 29948 bp, 8 predicted proteins | sample 1539321 | NCBI WGS metagenome assembly ODAI01 (sample SAMN02144231, study PRJEB22623) | gut metagenome | biome: sheep rumen | host: Ovis aries | place: New Zealand
GGAAAACATTTCACCTCATCGTCCACCATGCAGCAAGCCCCCGTCATGAATTCCTTCCGCTTCGTGTGGAAGAAGATGCTGACAGAGCGATTCCTCTTTGCCGACCTGCGCATACAGGACACACCCGATGAGAATAGCTATTATTTCATGCACATCTATCGCAATAATGTGGGTTATCGCTGGGCTGTCATGAAAGACGACAACAATAAGAATGGCGAGTTGCAACAGCTGTTCCAGTGCACCACCGAGCGTGATATGGACAAAGGCGATTCCGATGCACTGCGCGATGGTGATCAAATCCGCCTGGAGATACGAGCCATAGACAAGCTCTCCTATGACTATCTGTACTCCATGCAGGTGATGGACAATGCGGGCACTAATCCCATTGCCAATTTCACGGGCGGATGCCTGGGTTATTTCTCAGCATATCATGTGATTACGAGGAACTTCACCTTCAACCGCAGCGAAGTTCCGGAAGAAAACGAATAACCGTAGTTAGTAACTCTTCTGCTTGTCCAGCGTGACCACTGCCGTCATGCTGGTTGTACCGTCTGTCGAGAAGTCATATTCCGCTACGATCTGCTTGGCTGACAGCGTGACGACGCGCCACAGCAACACTTGTTCCTCGCTACCGAAGTCGTGGCTCACGATACGTATCATGGCACTGTTGGCCACATAGGTGCCATGTAGCGCTCCCATCACGGGATTGCCCTCATCGTCTTCGTGGTCTACATAGGTAATGGCACATGTTCCATCGGTATTGAATATCACCTGCTTATAGTGAAACTCCAAGCCAGGATCCACCTCACTACGAATAACGTATGAGAACGCCCACTCGCCAGGCAGCACCTCACTCACCAGCCCGTCGTTGCTATCGTCAAGCTTGTCACATCCTGTCAGCACCAGGCTGCACAGCATCATTACCCAAAGTATCGTCTTCCTTTTCATGGCTGCAAAGGTAGTGCAAATCGAGAGAAATGCAAAATAAATCACGATTTATTTTCATTTCCGAGATGCAGCCTACCTAAGAGACGCAGTCTCAAAGGTACGAATAAGTAAGTGAAATGCCAAATTTATTTGAGCATTTCTACCTAGTATTCCCTCAGAAAGACCGCAGTACGGTAACAGAAACACTCCAGTACGGATGGTCCGTACTGGAGTGGCGCACTATCTGAATCAGCGTGAGAACCTATCTCTACCAGTTGTACTGTTCTACGAAGCCATCGAAAGAGAGGTGCGAGAGGCCCAAATCGGCCAATACTTCCTGAATAGCGATGATATCCTGAGGCGAACAGAGCCGATCCCCTCGCCTGCGTTCAAAGTAGCCCGTGCGTCCGAATTGTTGTTTCAGTCGATTCATAAACACGTTATACTGGCGGGGCAACATCTCCTCCTGCATGCCTTCAAAGCCACGGGCAAAGACCACAGGCACATCAGGACTGTAGAACTCGCAGTTCTCAGAGGGCTGAGTCCGTTTAGGATTCACGATTCTAACGATTCTAGTGCTATCGTCGAGCACTTGCATAGCTCTCTGGCGCAGACAGTGGCTGGCCATCTGACAGTCGCTGACCACACAAAACGAATAGCCATTAGGCACATCCTTTAAATTGATATTACTCATGATCTTGATGATAATATAAAATTAAACCATATCTGTTGAGCCTCGGTCAGTACATATTCCAACTTCTTGACTCCAAAGTAGTTCGTGAGCCATGTTGCGATATCCTTGGTCGGCCAGTTCTCCACCCCCACACGACAAGCCATGTGCTTAATCAAGTGTCGCTCTATATAAATCCGCAACACCTCAGTGGCAATATACTCTTCCACTTTGTATTTTCTTTGGTAGTGGTAAATGAACTCACCGTAATATCGTTGACGCAGCTCACGGTCATCAAAGGTCCTTCGCAGTCCGTCGCCTATCCGTTTTAGGGCTTCTTCGTTAGGACGCACGTGGAACTTAGGCACATTGCCTGCCAGCAACACTTTCATGTTGATGCCATTCTGATGGATGCGCAGGTTCTCCGATATCCTATCCCGATCGTTGTTGTTAGCCACAGCGTTGGCTCTACAGTTGAATACCCTACTCTCCACCGTTGGCTCTATAATCTCCTGATGGGGTGTCGGTTGAAACCTGTCAGGTATTAATGGAGTCATAAATGCCACCATCTGCCCTGTATCCTTGTTGCGTACGATGCGGAAGGCATCCGACTGTTCTATCAGGTCAACCAACTCCGAATCCTGTTTAAAGCCCAGTGCTGTACGCAACTTATTGAAGTTCTCCTGTGGATAGGCCAGTGTGACGGGGTCCATATATTCAATGGCCCCGTCGAAGATATATCGGATTTTACCGATAGTACTCCACGACAGTCGTTTTGCCCGCCAGTGGCGATTATAGCTTCTGGCAGCTGTTGCAGCTAATGCTATGTCTTCTTTCTGTCTCATTCAATGATATATATCTTCTAAGAGGCCTACCAAGGCCTCTTTCTCTTATATATTTGTTTTATTTATAAAATAAAATCGTAAATATAAAGCAATCATCGGTATTTCCCGAACTTCAGATTCCGATTACAAAGGTACAAAGAAAAGAAGAAACCGCCAAATAAAATCCTCGCAAAATCATGCGAGGATTCATTTATTTGTCATAATTTTGAAGGAGGAGGGTTATTCGCCCTCCTTCTTTCTTCCTATATTTACATTCGTATTACCGGTCACCTCCGCATTGTTACCACCGCCATACACGTTGCCACGGATGTCGGCACCGACAACAGTTTTCTCCCTTTCGTCGACATCTGTCGTTTCAGCATTATCGGTAAGTGATACGAACGTCTCCTTGGTTGTAGTTCCGATATTCACTTTCGTATTGCCAATCACCTTGGCAGCATTTCCACCACCGAAGACATTGCCGATGACGCCCATCTTACCATCTGTGTGTGGATAAAGCTTTACCTTATCTGCACCATCGCCAATCCAATTAGGCCTTGTAGCATCTTCGACGTCAGGGTCGTAAGCATTACTCCGGTAATTATCAATCGTTTTATCAAACTCTACCTCGTTGATGTTTACCGTCGGGCTGCCCACCATGACAGCTGTCTCTCCAAGTCCACCGCCATAGATATTACCTATGCTGGTGAAGGCACGAACGTTGACCTGTGGATTTTCATGATGACCGCTCTCCATTCCTTCTGCAGCCTTTTCTTCATCAGTCATCGCGTCATAATCAGCCTTTTCTCTTGGTATCCATTTGCCATTGGCATCCTTCTCATTCTTGTAGCCATAGATAGAATAAGGCGCTTCGTTGCCACCGCCATAGAGCTCGCCAATGATGATAGGTGTACCACAGGTGCCATTCTCTTCAATATTCACATTGATGCCACCATGCAGCCTACCACCCGACTTGTTGCCACCAAACACGCGACCGAACTTACCACTGGTGAGCGTCAGGCTGACATCGTTACCTACATCTGCATTCTCAGCTCCGGCATAGATCTCCTCGATCCAGTCGTTAGGCATACAGCCAAGTACTATCTCTGCACCACCATACATCGGGGCGTCCTTACCACCGCCATAGATGTTGCCGACATCAAGTGCATCGCAACATGCTGGTCCTACATCACCTTCGCCTTTCGTAAGATTCTTGATAGAAGAGCCACCCTTGATGTCACCCTTTGTATTACTACCACCGAAGACGTTGTTGATGTGACCGGCCATCAGCTGTACAACAGCCTTACCTGTAGCACCTGCGTAGTCATTCTTGTTACTGCTATTAGTATAAAATCCGATGTTGGCTCCAGGATTGCCTTCGCCAGCACCATAACCACCACCAAACACATTGTTGATCAGGTGCGTACCCTTCACGAGCACGCTGGTAGCAGGTGTGGCAGCGCCGTAGCCACCGCCATACACCTCTTCGATGCTGGTCAGGTCACAACCCTCAATAATCACCTCAGTGCTCTTCTTTTCATCCGTACTATTTGGAATATAGTCGGCATTGTTGCCGCCACCAAAGACAGAGGTCACATCGTAGATGCCATCTTCCTTAACATTAACCTTATCCGTGTGTTCACTCTGCGTAGCATGGATATGCACCAATACATGTCCTCTCGGCGTACCATTCATATCGTTACAGCCAAATACCTTATCCACGAGGGCACCCTTAGTGGTGGTTATACCCTCGTTTAGGTGTACCGTCACATTACCACCAATGGTACCTGCCTCACTAATCAGTACTTTGTCTTCTTCTTTGGTACCTTCGGGGTATTTTGCCGTGATATCATCCCTACTTCCTTTACCACCGCCAAATATACTGCCGTAGAAGTAATAGTTTTCGTCATTTTGGAGGTCTGACACCCTCGTACCTATTATACCACCTTTGACGTTCACTGTTGTAGTTTCTGCCACAACTCCAATCTCACTGCCACCATATACATTACTCTTTACATGACCACCAGTCATGTTCAGTATGGTCTTCTTACATTTACCCAACTTAGGCCAAAGTGTCAGCAGCGTCGTTCCGTCGAGATAATAGAGACGCCCCATGCCTCCTGCAAATACGTTGCCGCCCGTAGTGTATAGCAGACGATTATTTGCATCAAACTTCGTATTGGGAATCGTTGACGTTTTATAGTTAGCAGTTGGATTATACTCATATTCCAGATCATTACCGATGGTTCCGCCACTGATATTAATGGTGATATGGCCGCGCTTGAAACCTTCAATGGTTTCACCATTATCATCTTGATTATCCGGACGCATTGTACCATAAGGCTTAATAGTTTCCCCACCTATCTTCTTTTCTTCATCTACCAGATACAGACCATAGCCCACCGAGGCCAGACGACCGCCGCCATAGACCGATCCCAGTATCGTACCGCTCTTGATATTCAGTTCAACGCTTCCGCCCACATTACCTGCAGTGAGTGCCTCGCCAGAGAATCCACGTCCGCCACCAAACACGTTTCCATCGACATACGATGTACCCGTTGTACCAATCTTCGGACCTGTGCCATTCGCATTACCGATAGTCAACTTGACATCACGCAGCACGTGACCATCCTCACCACCACCGAATACTGAACCGTAGATAGTACCACCTGTGATTTCCATCTCTACTTCATTCACATTGGTATTCTTGTTGAAGAAGATGCGCTGGTCGCCCTTACCACCGCCAAACAAGTAGGAGGTCAGCGGGTGATCGACTATTTGTTTTACCGTACGTGGCACACCAATTGTACCACCTGTCATCTTCACTGTGGCCTTTCCATGTACATCGGTCATCTCGTTGCCACCATAGGCCGATGTCAGGATATGACCACCACTGATTTCCACTTTTGTATTACCACGCACACTTCCTGCCGAGGGGTTCCATCGGCCTGGTGCATAAGGATAATAGCCCGAACCGCCACCGAACACATTGCCATAGAATGTATGGCCATCAGTACCCTGGTTTCTAGCCTTATCGGCACTAAGAGCATTTTCCGGCTCCGAAAAGACATACTGCGGTTTAGAGCCTTCTGGATACTTGCCTTCTCCGTTAGCAAACTTGTCGTAAGGAGTATGCGGAGCGACATAGTCCCAGTGTGTACATTCCAGATTGACATTATCTGTCGCCACATATTCAGTTCCGAACACTGTTTCAGGATACATGGTCGTGCTTTGCATGCCGCAGCCGATCTGTCCGCCTTTTATCATTACATGGGTGTCGTTGAGCACATGTCCGTTCTCACTACCGCCATAGACCGATCCCTTTACAAAGGCCGTACCATTGATGGTCACTTCAGTGCTATTGACATAAGCTAGTTTTCGCAGATTATCAAGCAATGTCTGTAAACCAGCCTTTGCCGTACCATCATCATTACACAGATCAGCTATCGCCGACAGTTTCTCCGACTCAGTCATGGTCGTATTATAGTAAGGATCTACCGTTCCGCGTCCTGCACCAAACACGTGTCCAGCATCATCGGGGCCACCTTCAGCCTTCATATTCATAGTTTTGTCTGGGCCAATGACTCCACCTGTGACATTCACCTTACAGAGACCAGTATTTGTTGCACAAGTATACGGCTCGCCAACTACGAATTTGTAATAGTCGTAGGTATATTTCTTTGCAGCAGCATCATCTTCTACATTCTGTTGCGTAGCGGGAGTGAAGGTTCCCACTGAACCTATCTTACCACCACCATAGACTGAGCCACGTACATTGCCGCTTGTTATGTTCACCTCCGTATTACCCATAACGTTCGACTCCTCACCACCGCCATAAACACACTCTCCAACGGTAGTAGTTCCATTGATTGTAAGGGTTACATTGCCTGTTACGGCACCAAGACTATTGAGATTCTCTGTTGTATAGAGAATTTTGTTGTCTTTATCAATGCTTATTGCATCACCATGCGCCCATTTGTAAGTAGTAGTTTGTCCCTTAACACCCTTACGATAGGTACCAAGGTCTGTGTAGTAGTAAGGTTCCGTTTCAAAACCAATATCATCAACCTCCACAGTAGGAATTGATGCAGAGTATCCACCACCAAAGACATTGCCGTTGACAGTACAATTAGTGAGGGTTGATGTGGTAGGACCATCAACCTTACCAAGGCTACCACCGCCATAAAAGCTACCCGTTATAATACAGTCAGTAAGGTTCGACGTTACATTACGCGTAGTAGCCAATGAGAATTTCACATATTCTACAAACAAGCGTGCCACGTTATCATCGTTACTTGACATTGGCAGGAATTGGTAGTTGAATTGTGTTGAGACGCCTCCATAAGTGGAGCTGTAGCTCTGTGTGTATTTGGCAGCTACCCATGCGTTCCATGAATCGTGACTACCGGCTTCTTTATCATTATGAGGGAAATTCATTATATTATTGTGGTTTCTTGGTGCCTCGCGACTATAAGAGTTTCCACCATACCCAGCACCAAAGAATGTGCCGAACTCGCAACCTGTGGCGGTGGTGGTAACGGTCTTACCTGTACTCATATCACCAAACTTAGGGCCACCACAGAACAAGTCTATTTTACCACCAGTAATAGTCGTGCTAATATTACCCGTCACTGGTTTGGCGGCATTGATACCTCCACCATAGAACTCCTTTATATCAGCATTCTGTATCTGCCATGCGATATTACCGGTATCGTCAGCACCATCTGTTTTACCTATACCCTCCATTGCTGCACCGGCAACAGTGCCAAAACGTCCACCATTGATGTAGCACTCTGCATTGTCTTCGTAACTTACTACATTAGCAGTATAGAGACCTGTGAGATAGAACTCATCATAGTCACCTCCAGTAACCGATACAGGTGGATGCTTGGATTGAAGATCCTTATCCTGGTGAGTTCCACGATGGAACTCTTTAAACCATACATTGCCTCCAACATGGAAGTAGGTTATTTTGTTAGCTGCTCCATTGTTTTGTCCACTTACCCACTGTTCCATCACACCGCCCTGTACTATATAAGGAGCAGCAGCTCGATCACTACGGTCATACTCGAATTGTGTGACACGGAACAACGAGGTGTTTGTAGCCTCAAACCATCCCTTGGGCTGTATGATACCAAAGTTATATGAACCTTTACCACCTGTTGACTTCTGAGCCATACCAAGACCTACCAGATTGAGAAAATCATATCTTACAGGGTGGAACTGTGTACGACCATCAAAGCGGAGCATGAAGGAATAGTCTGGCTCATTGTCACCATCAAGGTCTATAGAGGTCACGGTATATGGTTTATCAGTATTGATTTCATTATATTGACGATAAGCTCCCACCAGTACCACTGCATTATCATAAACAGTACCAGAAGGATTTAAAGCTGTCACAGCATTAGCCACTTTATTATAAACTTTTTGACTCGCACCTGCTATGGAATAATTGTTATCATCGGTATAGATATTTCCCCCACCTACATTAGGTACGACATATTTTGTTTTCATGTCTACACTATACACCATATCGGCATTTTCATCAGCCACATACGCTGCCTGAGCCCAATATGGCTCTATGGTGATAGCCGTTACACCCTCTGGCACATCCCAGTAAGCACCTTGGTTGAAGATACGGTTGCTGCCACCAGTACCATAGAGGTCCTTATTGGTGCAGTTGCGGTCGGCAAAGTTATAACCACCCCATTCATCAGCTGCGCTAAATGTGCCAGGAGTGCCACCAGTGATACTCACAATCTTCCAACCTGTTACAACGCGGTTGCCAGTATAGTTCTTGGTACCTACTTCGTTATAATAAGGCAGCTGAACCTTATAGTAGTTGAAATTAAAGTGGTCTGGGTCTTTATCAGTGATGTTGAGCGTCAATGACGGATAAATGATTTCTGCGCCTGTAGGAGGACCAAAAACTGCTCCACCATCTCCCATTTGTATGGTTACAGACAGTGTACCCATATTGCCACCCTTGTTACGCTCAGTATAAAGAGGTGCATTCTCAGCATCAATGTTTACCACAGATGGATAGTAGCCTGGTCTAGCAAGTACAGGGTAAGGAGTTGATGAGCCTATCTGAGAGGGCAACAATATCCACTTAGCCATTTCGTCTTTGTTAGCGTAATTTCCCGTAGCCCACCAAGCAGCAAGCTCGCGGTGGCTGTTCTGCAAATGACGGAAGAACTCGAAACGCTGTAAGAAACGTGTCTCGGCACCAAGGGCACAGTTATACACCTTGGCTTTTTCAGTATCCTGAATGTAAGCAGACTCAAGTCGGAAATAGTTGAAATTGCTGACACCTGTATTCTCGCCATCCCCTACATTAGTGATAATCTCACCATTATATATAGGAGCTATTGATGTGCCACTCACCTCACCATAGTACATACAGTTCATCACCATGGTCTTGATGTTTGTAGCGGTGGTGGCAACATTATTATAGCCTACAATACCACCGACAGTGCCTCCGGAAACATTGGCATAGCTGAAACAGTTGATAACACGAGACTCGCCATCGAGCAGACCGACAATACTACCTACATAGTTACTGCCTGAGATGGTGCTGCTGCAATTTGTCAGGTAAGTATAGCCATCTTCATCAGTATTAGCAGTACTACCAGTAGCAAGTATGCCACAGTTATAGATGCGTGTGGCTCCCGTGGCCTCGTTACAGATGGCACCAACATTAGTGCCTCCGCTGATGCTGACATTATCAAGTATCAGGTTACGGATGGTAGCACCATCAGCGTATGCCACGAGTGGGGTATTTGGACTGGCGAAGGTGTTATACTGTCCGTCGATAGTGCCAGTGAATGGTGCAGAAGATGTACCAAGAGATGCGAAGCTGTCAAACTGAAAGTCTTCAGCAAGGAGGTAGTAACCATTCATCTCAGTAATCTCTGACGATTTGTGTATCTCTGTAGGTGTTGGCACATGTTCGAGCCAAAGGGTCTGCGTATCAGTACCCTTGTCTTTTTTCTCCGCTGCTGCATGTTGCTCAGCAAGAGTCGTGAATGGGTTGCTCTCGACATCGCTGTTGGCCACCTTTGAATTGTCAAAGCGTGGCATCAGGCGCATGTTGCCATTAGCGTCGCTCACCACCATAAAGGTAGCATTGGTGATGTTAAGGGTCGTCTGATCATAACCCGAAGCATGTTGTTTTACGTTAAGGTTCTGCAAGCTTATTTGGGTAGAAGTACCCGCCCATACACCACTGCTGAGTGATATTGCAGAAGTATTAGCTGTAAAGTAGCGCTTGGGATTATACTTACTCTGTATCTGAACATTATAAGGGTCGAAACCATTCTTGCCAGCCTCGACATACTCTTGCTCTGTAGCGTACTTAGTCTTAGCATCATCCTGTGCACCTTCCTCACCAATATAGCGATAACCCATCTCGCGATCGATATCAAAGTTAGGTTTAAGATACCACTGCATATTATCATCGGCCGTCTGGATGCTTGCAGGAGCATCAGCCTTCTCAAGGACCATACCAGAGGTCTTAGCATAATTACCACCCTGTTTCAACAGATAGGTTGAAGCCTTGGTGTCAGCAGCTCTTGCTGCACCCGTATATGCATTTGCATAAAGTGACTTAACGGTGTAAGTGACGTAGAAATCGGTCTTCACTTTCTCCGGTTGTTCATCCCAACCATTTTCTGTGAAATGATTGTATGGAATATCTGCAAGTGAGGTGGAATTATGTGTGTAGCGATTCGCTGTAGCCTTTGCGGCTGCATCATATACTATTATCTCTTGGTCGCTGACGATAAATTTATGATAGCCAGATACCTTAGCAGCCTTAGGATACCATTGGTATTGCTCTACCATCGGGCTATTATACTCCTTCAGTTTTTCTGATTGGTCAAGCGATGTACGCATAATCTCCCATCCATGATTGTCGAGCAGGATGACCTGTGGCTTAAGAGAAACTTCTTCGAAAACAAATTCGCCTGTGCCCATAGAGATGGTTTGGAACCAGTGGTTGCCTTCAGCCAGTCTCTTTGTAGCTTTAGGATCACTTGACCAATTTGCCGCATTAGCCCATGCTTTTACTTTATGCCAGCCTCGATTGTTTAATACCGTATTTTCAGCATCCGTAAGATCGGAATTGACGTCTTTATCTTCCGAAATAGTGTATCCTGCATCTTTTAAGATATTATAAGCTGTTGGGTTATTCTTCCAATATTGCTCAAAGCTGTTGACGATACGTCTTTCTCCTTCAATTTCATTGAGCGTTACCAGTTTCACTTTGCTTAACGATGTGCCTATCAGCATGTATTCTGTAGGTGTGCCATTGACGTATTCTGTAGGCATAGTACTAGGTTGGGCTGTGTGATACTCATTATTCCAATATGACACGCCCGTCACCACATGAGCATAGTCTGTGGGTTTGTATGTCCGCAGATAAGCACTGCCATGAGTGGTTATATCTTTATTTTCATCATTAGGATTCTTATATTTAAGAGTGTGGTCTTGGTATGACTTAACCTGCACGTGGTAAGGGTCTTTCTTATCGTTAGTGAGGAGCGTATTGCCTTGCTTGCTGATTATATACCACAACCAACGTGTACGAGTAGAGGCACCACTTCCCAATTGCTCATCCCAACGCTCCTTACCATATACATATAGGTTGAAGTCACCATTGTTATAAGGATACATAGCCTTACGTTCAGTGGTCATGACACCGTCGCTACCATCTTCCTGATTGAAGTATTCACCATCGAATCTTAGCATGTAGGTCTTGCCGCCTTCGATGTCGATAGCATCGCTGACGTCGTAGTTGACGTAGATTGGCTGACCACTTTCCACATCAAACGGACTGGTGACAGGGTCGCTTAGGGTGTAAATGTCACCACTGACACTTGCCGTCTTATAGAAGTGATATGTTGACACCAATGGACTTATCCACTCGTCTGGCAACTTCAGCTCAGACTCGTTGCTCGCTATGGTAGCCAAGAGCTTGTTCTGACGGTCAATGAGCTTGTAAGTAAAAGACAAATCAACGGTATATACCTTAATCTCAGCCTTTGAGAAATTGTTGTCACCCGTATCCGTCACAGGCATGAGGTTTACCTGCTCATAGGTAGAGCCGTCACCATTTGCACTGCCTGCCATAAGGATAAACTTAGTGGTTGCAGTAGCAGCAATAGCGAGTGTAGGAGGTGGAGAGAAAACAAGATAGTTGCCTGTGCCAATATTCTTTATTTCTACATCATAAGGGTCTTTGCTACCACCAATGTTCCACATGTGAGAAGCCTGGGTGTTATTACCGCCTTCATAGGCAAGAGTGCCACTATTGTCGTAAGCATTTTCACCACTCAGGTTCCTTATATTGAAGGCTCGCGCACCACGTAGCTTCAAGAACTTCTCTGAAAGATGATCCGTGGTGTAGGTTACATAGATATTGGCATTGTTTGATGGTGTGGCAGTAATCCCTACCTCATCAGTCAGTTGGTCTTTAGATGTATACGCTTCGCTGAAAGAATAGAACGATGCTGACTCACCAGCGAGATAGCTACTGCGGATGTCGGCAGGGATATCATCGATGGTGCTGAGTGACTTCCCTTCAGCCTGCTTCACCTCTTTCTTTACAGCAATGTTGCCAGCAACGTTTACTATATAGTAGGTGTAAGTATATAATGTCACACTTCTTACACTGGAAACATTGTCACCAACAACAGCAATAGCCTTGATGACACTCATGCTTTCAGTCTGATCAAATGTAACTGATGTTGTACCAGAGGTCGGTGTAGATGTGGTTGGCGTATCGCCATTAGTGGTATAATATATCGTCGCTCCTTCAGCTGCTGTAATGGTAAAAGTGCCATTGTTATTATGGGTAATAGTGGGAGTTTTGGGCTCAAGATAGAACTTACCACTACCTGATGATTCGTTGTAACCTGAAGTCCAAAGACCAATAATACCGCCGGTTTGTACGTTATTAAAAGCATCTCCGTCGCCAACAAGTGATGGTTTGTTTCCTTTGTTGACATTCATGTATATTCTACCATCGTTAGTTTTATTGTCTTCAGAAGCCTCTTTCGAACTTATTTGATAAACCTTTGACTTTGTATTATAATCGATTGCAAACAATGCATAATTGTCATTGGCTGGTGATTCTTCGAGGTGAAGACGCACACGTCCTGCATTACTGAAAATGGGCTTATTGTATGTTATATATTTACCATCTGCCGCATGCTTGATGTAATAATAATTTAAAGTGGGGTGTTTCTCTATTATCCATAGAGCATTATTCTCATCATATCCAACTGTACCACGACACTGGTAGGTGGTCAAAAACGGCTGACCATTAGGTGTGCTGGTATGTGTGGCATTTTCTGAATCATAATACCGCCAGTTTTCGGTAGGACAAAGGTAGAAGTTGTCGGCAGGAGTATCACTATTATGGGTAACGGCACCTATGTAGTACGTTCCCGAATAATCTTGTCCCCACATCTTTCCTACCCCCGCTACCATCACCAACAGGAGCATTGCGAGGCGTATCGCTATCGTTGTTTTCTTTATTTCGTCTGTCATTATCTTCATCATTGTCTGTATATTCAGTGCAAAATTACATAAAATATGGCCTATATATAATAACACGCACATTTACCTTACAGCGAGTTTCTTGTTGTATTTGCCGTCAGTGGTCTGTACGATGTAGACACCGCTATTGTAGATGCGGGTTTCGACAATCTCACCTGGATCGATGTCGAAGGAAGCGATGGTGACACCGGCAGTATTAACGATACGCACGCCAGTAGTTTCACGGAGCGATGACTCCACCAAGACCTTATGTTTCTTGGCGTAGATGCTGAGTGTACCCTGTTCACCGTCTGTCGGGTCTCCATGGTCATTGTCATTTCTCTTCAACTGCGTCTGTTCCTGGCTGAACACGATGCTGCGTGTCTGCTGGGGGGCATTGCCTGCGGTCGCCGCCGTGAAGTACGGACGGAACGGTACCTTCACACCCTCTGTCTCTATCTTATAGCTGCTACCATCGGCTGTCAACAAGTAGCCGTTGACATTCGCATCCGTATAGGCTGTGCTAGCATAGTTGGGCTCAAAGGTATAGTTGGTATTGTTATATGTTGCCGAGGTCTTGCCACTCGACAGTTCCGTATCGCTTACTCCAATAGTGGTTCCCGTAGCTGATGCGAAGGTAATCACCTGAGCCACCAACTGAGCAGGCGTTGTAGGCAATGCCGTTGTAGGTTTGAACTCACCGCTGAGGTCGAACTCATAGTAACGCTCGCTTGGGAATCCGATGATATAAGGTACCGCAGCTGTCAGGCGAGGATAGTTCTCATAAGTGTGCGCCACACTGTAATACTCATACGTCGCATCTGGATACTGATCATGGTTGGCATCCTGACGATTCTGCTTGCTGTAATAGTAATCCCACAGGAAGGTGTTGGTGTAATTCTTCGATTCTGTACCCTTGTCTGGCTTCTGGAAAGTTGCCACAAGTTTGGTCTCATCGCCCGATGCAATGCCCTTATACTGGCGCAGCCAATATTCATGACCCTTCCAGTTGACATTTGCATTACCTTCGTTACCATCGTTGTAGAAGTGCGTAATCTCACCCTTGTCCGATGTGGTCACAATCTCTGCGGTGAACGGCAGACTGATGCCTTCCCATCCCGTTGTCATGTCAACAAAGTTGTCTGGCTTGCGCTGGTACCACATACGCTTGCCCGTGGCAAACTGATAACTGATAGGCGCATTGAAGTCCTGCTTGTCTACAAGGAAGTGGTCGAGCTGAGCCACATAACCGCTTCCCGACTGCTGTATCCAGTGACCGCGGATATCATCGAAGACCTCACCAACGGTGTGGTATGTTTCATTAATCTCCGAGTAAGGCTTGTCGGTCAAGGTAGCACTGACAACATTGGCCGTCTGCTGGGCGGCAGTAGGTGTCTCATCCGGCCCTGTTCCACCACCAGCGGCAGTGTAAGCCAGCAGGTTCTGCGTCAGGTCGACATTGTTAAAGCTGGTCAGACCGCGATCGTCGAGCAGTGGTGGGTAGAAGTAGCTATCACCACCCTGAGCCCAAGCCTTGTCATTGTGACCGCTGAAGTCGATAGCCGTCATGCCCTTATAGGCCAACATAGTGGCATCGCCATACTTCGTCTGGGCAAACACGGCAATGGGGTTGAAGTGAGCTACGCTCATCGTGCTGTTGCCATAGTATGCCGGAGCACGGTAGACGCGGTTCTGCGTGTTCACCGTCGTCGGCAGCTCATCATGAGCCACAACATCATCATAACCGTAGTTCAGTGTCTGTCCGAAGAAGTAGTAGTCGTCGGGCCACTTCGGTACATACGTTCCGTCAGCTTCTCTGGCGTTGCCATTTTCATCTTGCACAGCACGCTCGTCAGCAGTTGTAGGTATCGTTCCGTTTGAGTAGACGAAGTCGCCATCACTGAAGCGACCTATGACATAACTTGAACCAGAGGTCAGTTCAGGCTTGGCTGATGGTGTCGGCTCTGTTCCATTTGTACCCTTATAATAACGCTTATTCAGATAGAATCCGTTCAAGTCGTAAGTCACCTCACCATTGTAGAAGGCTCGGTCGGTCTTGCGCGTCGGAATACCATAATTACCGCTATGGTTGGTGTACTTCTTTTCGACTACGACATTGTCTTCTTCATCATAATAGCTGTTCACGATACGGATAGGACGTGGAGAGTTTTCTGCTATCGTCGGACTTCCGAACACAGGCTTTGTCGTCTTCGTCTCTGTGCTAGTACTCTTTATCCAGCAGTTCTCCACATAGCCATCACCCGTTTCCGCAATACCCGCACCAGTGAAGGGTCCGCTGACACCAAGGTTATAGATATCGCCGCACAGGTTTGTAAACAGCGAGCTGCTGAGTCCGCTGATATGGTGACCGTCGCCATGCAGCACACCACCGAAGCACTTTGCGGCATCACCCGTCGTACCGAGCGATGTCCACGTCTTATCCTTGTAGTCAAGGTCGGTACGCAGGAAAAACTCCAGGTTATCGCCACCCCTTACACGACCATTAAGCAGTTCATGATCCTTCAGGTCTCCTGTTGTAGCCTTCTCTGTCAGATAGCTCAGGTTAAAGAGGTTCTTGAACAGGTCAAGCCCATTGACACTACTCTCGCTATAGTCGTTGATATAGATCTTTGGTTCACGGTCCACATCAATATGGTCTATATAATAGTGGTGGTTCTTATCGTCCATCACATTCTTCAGGTCGTGGTAGTTGGCCACGCTCAAAGGCACAGAATTCGAATAGGTCTTGCCCAGAGCTGTCTGAGCATAGTATGCCACCCAATAGTTGTTCTGATACCAGTAGAGCGGTGTCTCATTATTGAAGAATTTCTCACCATTGGTGTGCGTAGCAGCATCGGTAGGATCAGAGAATATCTCCCAACCCGAACCCGTCACACGGTATGCTCCCTCTCTGACGGTTGGGATATTCATACTGATTACAGTACCAGGCAGTACGATGTCGGGCTTTTGTATATCGCCAACCTCAGGCACACCACTCTTGAAAGTGAGGTGAATGTTCAGGATATGGCGCTCACTGACAGGCGTGACGTTCTGACCCGACTCATCGCTCTCTTCATATTCATACAGATAGATGACGGTAATCACTTTCTCCGTAGAAAGATCTTTGATATCCGACCCATTGGGCACATAAAGTGTCGATATCTCCGTTGGCGACGTGCCGTGGATAACGAATCCCTTCTGCTTGTTAACCAGTGCATCATAGTTGGTCTTGTCGATAACAACACCCTTTTTCACAGGGGCACCAACAGCATAGGTTTGAGAAGTAACATTGGTATTATTCCTCTTCACAGCCGTTGTAGTGATGCCAACACCCTCGCCCTTTTCACCGATGGTATAGTCGTTGCGGCAATAATAATAGGTGACGGTAGGATATTTACCGTCTTCCGGCGTGCCAACTTGTTCTGCAGTGAAATTATACTTATCAAGATTATTTCTTTCCGTTTCGCTCAACGACTGGTAGGTCTCCAGGTCAATTTGCTGTCCGACGGTATATGGAATCTCACCGCTCATAAATGCAGTATGAACCATGTAATAATCATCGTCAGGAGCAGTAACCAGGATTGGCGAGTAATTATGCTTCTCGTTAGGAATATTCTCAAAATGCTCACGAGTCAACCAGTCTTTCTCATCTGTGCTAGCCGTAACCCTTGTCAAAGTTTCACCCTGCGTATATTCCATATACTTTTTGCCGCTGCCATCCTTTGGGCTATCGGCTTCTCCAATAAATTCAGCAGTATAGTCAATCGGGCTCTGAGGATTAGAGTAGGTTTTCGTTGGATTATTACCATCATACTGTTCCTTTTGCTGACCATAGGCAATGCTATATGTCGGGTCAATCAACAGGTCGAAGGCATCGTAGTCGAACTCGAAGCTCTCACGTTCATCAGCTGTCATGCTACACCAAGTGTCCAAAGCGCGATAAGCCTTTCCTTTTTCAAAATAGGTACCGCCATATTTACCTGTTGTTGTGCAGTAGTAGGCATCGTCGAGATAGTAGCTTAGGAAGTCGGCGGCTTTTTCGTCAGCAGTCTTACCACCTTCACCTTCATCCACATAGTTATTCTTTGCGATGACCTTTGTCTTCAACTCTTCTATATCAGCTGATGACAGTACTTTACCAGCCCAAACATAGTCTGATGTGCTAAATTCAAGCAGACTTGTACAAACCTTTGCTCGCTCCACAGCGTTAGCTGCGGTAATAGCCTCCCACTGTGCAGCACTGTATTTCGACTGATAGATAGCAGTACCGGGTTTCAAGTGTACCACTTTGTCCGTTTCTTCTACATCATATTCTTTCGTTACCACATAGGCAGGCTCCACTGTAGCCTGACCTTTAGTCGGTTTACTACTTAAGTTATTATATTTAGTTACTACCTGTCCATAGATGATACTACCCTTGTCATACGTCTGCTGACCATAGACATTTGCTGATGCATCAGCTTTCAGTTTATAAGTCGGACCTACAGTGTAATCACTCTGTGTATGGGTATAATTACCTTGAGCATCTTTCGCAAAATATTGATCAGTAGTGAGTGAGTTAGCCTGTCCTGGTTCATCTGTCTTGGTATAATACTTATTCCATACGGTGGGATTGTTCACCTCGTAAGTCAACAGATAACCCGTAGTATGGCTTAGGTTGTTAGACGACCGGAAGAATTTGACGAACTCACCGTCAGTCCTGGTCACATCACCCACTTTATATGTCACAGCAGGACCTGCGCCATTACCTTTCAGCGTATTATAGTCGGACTCCAGCAAGACGTGGCCCTTCTTATATTCTGTGTCGCCAATCTTACAGTCTTCAGCGACCACATAGGTTTGTCTTACAAACTTAGCCTTGTCGCCTTCGCTGAGCAGATGGTAATCCCAATAGGTAATAGGCTGGTTCAGTTTGTAAGTATTGTTGTTAACAACAAATACGGTATCGGCATTGGCCGCCTTGTCGCCCAACTTATTGTTGTTCTTATCGTAATAGGCATACCAGTTAGGCTGTACGTCGCGTAGCGTCAGTCGACCGTTAGAGGCAGCACTGATGGTAAGCGGAATTTCCTGTCTCTCAGCCATAGCACTAGCCGAACCGGTATATGACGAGATATACTGGTCGTAGACGTAGATACTACCTCTGATATACCAGTAATGGGCAGGCGATTTTTCATATCCATCTCTGTATACGCCACCATTTGGATAGCAGTCGTCCACAATCTGTTTGGTGTTGTGTACAAAGTTACCGGAAGTCTCAATGGGTTGCAGACTTGCCAATTCAGTCTTATAGGTAAACTTTCGGTAGGTACGGGCATCATCATTCTCAGGCAATAAGAGTACCTTATCATAATCGGAGTGATAAGTCTTCTTACCATGCTCGTTGCGGGCATAGACGTAACCACCACCCATACCTTGCATCACATTGATCAGGTCGAGCTCTACCACACCACTGATGTATCCCCAGTCGTCGGTGCCCGTCAGTTCGCCCTCCTCACGTTTAATCTCCAGATATACACCCGATGCCAAAGCTACTTTGTTGTGGCTGGTACCATTATTACGGTATTTCCACTGAGGCTTGGCAGCTTTCCATTGATAGTAGGTCTTGCCGTCGGCCTTTAAGGCGTCATTATTCGTATCTGTCGTGCGAATGGCCGTTTTATCTGTATCATCAGTCTCTACATTTTCCGTAAAGAACACGTCGCTGGTCAGATTGCCTAAGAACTTCACTGAGTTGTATATTCCGAAATAGTTGCCATGAACCTTATCCTTTTCTGACGTATCGCCAGCCTGCGAGTTACGCTTGTTCAGCGACACCTCGTCAACACGGTTGATGGTATAGCTCTTATAGTCGACACCACCTTCAATCAGCGGAGCACGGTCTACGGCACCCTTCATCACCAGTCGGCTACCAAACACGCCACACATGTCGGCACGCTGGATGGTGTTCATCGGGCGTCCGGCATAGATACTTGTAACACCATACTTCGTCCACTTTTTTTGTTCATCCGCATACATCAAGTTGTACTCACTCTCATCTATCTGGTCGTTCTTGACATAATGCTTTTTACCTTTGGACCAGTTGACTTTCTCTGCTTCACTAAAACTGTCATAAGTAGCTTCCGAAACCTTCTGTCCCTTTCTATAGTAGTGCGTTGTTGATTCGCCATCCGTATAATCATGTTGCGACTGACTTTCGTAATACTCAAAGTCATGAGTTGTGCTAGTCAGGTATTTCAACTTATAATAGGCCTGCTGACGTTTTGTTAATTGTTCATAGGCATCTAACAACAAAGTGTTAGGCAGGCTATAGAAGTCGGTACCATAGTTGTCGATATGCAACTCACGGAAACCGTCTACTCGCGTCAGATTACCATCGCCATAGAGACCACCCATCTCCTCAGTTCCCAGCGATATCAAGTCGAAGTTGTAGGCATCACGCAGCGAGGCACCAGCATTGCCATATACCGTGACGGTATTAGCAAACAGCTTATCACTACCCTCGGTAATGTTACCACCAGCAAACAAGGCATTGTGGATGGTGATACCACGGGTGTCAAGTTTATCCCAAACTGCCTTAGCGCCTGCATCGTTCCTGTTCTTCAGTTTATTCAGCTCACCAATAGGAACATAAACACCTTGGGCAAAGCTCGTACCATCAATGGTAACACCTCCTTCATCCTTCACCTTGCAATACGGTTCAAGGATGACATTGCAGTCGAGCGTCAAACCATTATTAATTACACCATTCTTATAATAGAAGCCGCCACCATCTTTAGGTTTACCTTCGACAAGGTCATCATCGCTGGTCTGCGTACCCTTTTTCTCACCAATGGCACTATAAACGAATCCCTCGTCACCACCACCGAAGACGTTACCATAGCCCTGTAGCGTGTTGGCATCAGTACCTATCTCGCCACCACGGATATGAACATCGGTGCTGCCGAAGACAAAGCCCTTCGAACTCTTGTCCATCGTCAACTTCTCCGCAGGAGTCATATAACCTTCACCGCCCCAGTTGTCATAACCTCGACCACCACCGAAGACATCGCGCATCACATGACCGTCCCACATATAGATTTCTGTAGAACCGCCCTTATAGATGGCTGCCTTTTTGTCATGTTTTACAATTTGTTTGAATTTGGCTTCACTGAACTCAGTCTGAAATTTGGCAATTGTATCGGCATGTACCGTACCACGACCGACAGGACCTACCTCACCACCGCCATAGAGACTGCCGCGAACGAATCCGCCAAACATTTCGACGTGGGTAGAGTCGGTATAGCTGTTGGCAACATAGCCACCACCAAAGACGTTACCTCCCAGTTTCAACAGGTTGTCGCCAGGTGCAGCATCGTCCAACTCTTCCTCATAGCGCTCATCGAGTTCAGTCGTACCGTTATCTGTCAAATCTCCATTATACCGATAGCCAATGTAGCCGTTGTTAATCTTCACATAGGCATTGCCAAAGATGGCGCCACCCTCACCACCGCCATAGACATTACGGGTGATGGATGGAATACCGTCAGTATGAGAAGTACCATCAAGCTTACCAATGATCACATGAGCTTCACCATCGATGTCATACTGGTTATTATCAACATCACTAATCTGATTGCTGTGTATACCCGTTTTCCCATGGTGGCCTACACTGCCTCGCCAGCCACCCCCAAAGACGTTACGCACTGTACCACCCTGAATATAGACATTGGCAGAGACCTTGAAGTGGATGTCTATTTCACCAGGATTATCCTCAGCCCTCTGCCTATAATAAGCCTCAGCACGATGCAGGTCTTCTACCGAACCACTGGTACCTGCAGCATAGATATCCTTCTTTACCTCACCGCCCAACAGGGTGATATAGGTAGATCCTGATACGACAGCATCCTCACCATAGCCGCCACCGTAGGCATAGTTATCTACCGTGGCTCCCTCATGGATAACGACATTGGCATTATACTTCTGATATACCTTCTCCTTTACTGACGCTATCAGGGCGGCATTGCCCAACTCATCATAGTTGCGGTCGTCAATCTCAGCTTTTCGAGCCAAGGGATTCTGCAAATTGGCCAAGGTATTCTGCCAATAGGGCGTACTCCATACATGGGTAGTATAGCTATAGTTATCGTATTCACCGCCAAGGTTCCAGGCGTAATTCCATCTCGGAGTAGCATTGCCTTCACCATCCTTGAAACGGTCGGGCACATAGTTGGAGATGAAGTTCTGAACACTCTCTGCACTGTACACCTTACCTTTCTGACCACCGCCATAGGCCTCGTAAACCCTGGCACCATTCTTCAGGTCTACCAGTGTATATTCCGACCAGGTGTTCGCGCCACGACCAGCACCATAGATGGTGCCCAAAGTCGTCAATTCATAGCCCTCAGAATACTGACCAATCTCCTTATCGTATTGAATGACGTGTATCTGTTCGACTGGTGAACTGATGTACACACGTGAGTAGATGGTACGGCGCTCATTATTGTTACCACCATAGATGGAACCGGTATAGACACTGTCCTTCTTGGGATTGTAAAGCAGGACGGCATCTCTACTCTTGAAGTTGACATTCGACTCGTAGACATCGCAGGGCTGATAGGTGTCAATACCATAGGCACCACCGAAGATACTACCCGTCTTAATAGTACTACCCACCGGCACATTGACCACCGTACGACGGGTGACACCTTCACGATAGGAACCACCAAAGACGGTGGCTATCTGGCCGCGTATCAGGTCGACGACAGCCGAGCGCTTGTCGGCATCCACCTTGTATTTCGCCTCATCGAAGGAACCATTGGTCTTGTATTTAGCTGCGTTTGGATCTATAACGTCTTTACCTTCCGTATCTGCAAGTCCGTTGATACCCAGTCCGCTCCATGCACCGGCACCGAAGACTTTCATTGACTGGAAGTTCTCCATGTCCTGCGGAATATCGATGAGTACATAGCTGCGGTTCTGCATCTTATCAGTATCGGTATCACCAGGGAATCCCTGTCCCGAACCATATACCTCGCCTATTGTATTGTATGCATTGCTCTTGAGCTCATCGGTGCTCTCTGGACGGAAGTTGACAAAGGCATTATCGAGGAAAGGCTCATTGGTTTCATACGCGCTGAATTCACCACCGTAGTCATAGGTTCCGTAGCAACCGCCAAAGATTCCAAGAGCATAGCCCTGACGATACTCCACATAGGTGGATGCCTTAGTCAGATCAGTCGCATCATAACGCTTGCCACTGGTCGAAGTACGTAAATAAGTCTCTTCAGACGAGAAGTCACCACTACCAAGAATCTTACCACCCAGGTCGTTGCCACCATAGACATAGTCGCGGACGTAGGGGAATCCGCCGTTATAGCCTAAAATAGTCTCAGTATGTCCTAAGATGTTGGCAGCACATGCACCGGCAAATGAGTTGAAGATGCGGCAGTTGCCCAGATTGATATGGGTATCACCTGCCACAGGACCATGGAAACCGCCGCCATAGACAAACTCGCACTCAGGCATATTATCATTGGCGCCCTGCGTCTTAGGCACTCCAGGGTGCGTACCATTCAGGTTGATATAGCAACTGTATTTGGGGTCGTAAGAATATTGGTTTGTCGTATTGTCTCTCTTTCCGATGGCTCCTTCCTCACTGCCACCATAAATCTGAAAGACATAGCCTTTGTTCATGTTGATGGTAGTCTTGCCCCATATCTCGGTGTCCTTACCCTTTCCGCCACCATACAGGTTTAAGGCCGTACTCAACACATCCATACCCTGCTGACCCAGGATGACACCCGTACGACGCTCTGTGATTTCGTAAGTCTCTTCCGACAGAATATCAGTGCCATAAAGACTTCCATCATCTATGGACGTCTTGTCGAAAATACTATTTCGGTCCATAAGGGTAGCGTTGACATTGATGGTCACATTGCCATTGACCACACCACTGGTGCAGCAACCGCCATAGATATTGCCATCGGTGAAGCGGCGAGCCATGTCTTGTTCCGTGGCGGGACCAATGCCACTGCCAGAATCTGTGTTCGTATAGTTATTGTAAAGCTGATAGATGAAATAATTGCTACCATTAGCCACCTCTGTACCATCAGCCTTGAATTCGCCACTGCCCAGCACAGAAGTGTAGTAGGTCTTGTTGCGAGTCAGAGTAGTACCATTGGGCACAGCTTCGTACTGACCGGTAGTATAGGCATAGTAGTTACTGCCATCTGTTGTCTCTCCTCCAGTAGCTGTCGTTCTTCCTTCACCAGTATTCGATGTGTAATAGGTATAACCCTCGGGCAACGTGATGCCAGAGGGTAAAGCAACATACTTACCATTGGTGACGGTGTTCCACTCCAGGAGCTGCGACTTATCGTTTTCGTTTTTCCATCGCTTTGGCTCTATAAGCAGACCCGAAAGGTTAAACAACAGCTTATCGCCATTGCCATCGGGGGCACCAAGCACACCACCGATATATTCGGCATTAAATCCCTCTTGAGCAGGAATATACGCATCGTTGCAGCCACCCACCAACTGTTTGAAGATAACCACCTCATGGTCGAAATCAATCTGTTGCAAACCAGCCTTAATCAAACTGCCTCGGTTACCACCGCAATAGAACGAACCGAAATAAGAGGAGTGGCTTACATACTTAACTTGGTCGACAGCCTCTTGACCATCGAACACAACGGTAGGCATGATGGTCATGGCACAGCCATTCATATACTCCTTAAAGGTATTTGAGTTGGTCAAATCCATGGAGTTGAACTTGCTATTAGCTACCACAGTCTCTGTCAGGGTACCATCTTCGTTGACATATTTGGCCATGGTGCGCAGCACACCGTCGACTGACTCGCCCAATTCAGCAGCAGTCTTGTACTTCACCATGTTCTCACCATTATTGCCCATGAACACACGGTCGGCATAAACATAGGAACCGATTTTCAGTTCGGCTCGCGGCTTCTCCATACCTGCACGACCAACAAGTGTAGCACTATTGCCACCCACATAGACGGCACCACCGATGATGGTCGGATTCGCTTCTGAGGCAGATGCTAGGCGGATAGACACCTGCTCGGCATTGGGCCGGAAAGCGTTCAGAGCCTCAACGGATGTCTTACCTACGGGTACAGTATAATAGTAATCGCCATAGTCGAGCGTCGACTTCAACTTCGCATTATCAGTATAGGGATACGAACCGTTGCCACCGCCATAGACATCGCCTGAGATGCTGGTACGGATACCGACGGCATTACCAAAAGCCACGTTGCCCGAAATGTCGTTACCACCATATACATTATTGATTTTACCGCCTGCCAACACAGTATGGGCAGCAAAGTCCTGGGGGAAGGAGTAGGCGCCTTCGGAATCTTTCAAGGCTGGTACGCTGGTCACTGGGGTACCATCGAGATTCCGGGGGTCTACATCGGCCTTACGACAGCCACCATAGACATTGTTGGCCCATATCTCAGATCCTGCGGGAATATTCAGCAGGATACCACCGGCATGCGTCATCTTACCCTCATTGCCACCACTATAGAGGTTGTCGATACCACCGTATTTCAGATGCCACCTAGGACGTATGGCCATGGCAGCCTTGTTGTTACCACCAAAGACACGCGAGAAGTGATAGGTGCCGCGAGTGGCATTGACACCAAGGGCTGAGATTCCCATGCTATTCAGCACTGATGCCTTTGCCAACAGATTACCATCATCCGTTGCCGCATTAGTAGGCATCTTTGTGGTCACCTCACTGTGATTGTCGATATAGATATCTGTAGCCTCGGTCACCGTGGCATTGTTACCGCCACCATATACGTAGGCTATCGTGCCGCCCGTAACCTCCAAATAAGTCTTACCCAGTGTTGGCGCCGCCTTACCGTAATAGGGGTTGTCAGCTTCCGTGTCATCTCCATTGGCATCTTTTATCTTGGCATTTACGTAGTCATACTCGCCATTGCCACCGCCAAAGAGACTGCCGATGAATATATGGTGTGTAGACGATGTATTTTCTTGCTTAGCAGCAGCTTTAAGTTGGATAAAAGCGTTGTAGGTATTATTGACATATGTCTTGCTCTCTGTATTGACGGCTGGTGTGAAAGGCATCTCGTCGGTAGCAGCATCAATCTTACTGCCGATGGTACCTGAAATGTCATTACCTCCGAAAACAGAGGTAATCATCACGTCGAAGTTGTCGTCGGCAATCTGCACATTGGTAGACTTGCCAACATCAGCCTGACGGGCACCACCGAAAACCTTACCCCCGATACGAATCATGCCGGAGATACCTTCGTTTTGTGCTTCTTGTGCCGCAACAGTTAACGAAATAAAGAATAATATGACACTAAATATCTTTCTCAATTTTTACTTTTTAATTATTAATTACAACCATTGGGTTGTCCACATCATTGTCGCCCAACACATACAGATAAGTGGGGGCAACGGTCAGCGTCAGCGTACGACTGACGCCTGGTAGCATACCCGTTATATTGACCTTGTTGACAGACTTACAATTTGCGCGAGTGATTTTTCCCGCCGTATCATAGACATCGTAGGTACTCTCGATGGAGAGATAAGCTCCTGCACCGTCGTTGAACAGACATTGCGGACAATTGACGGTCTTTACAGCATAAGCAGAGCCTACCTTTGGTAAATCATGATCCTCCTCAGACAATAAGGTAAACGATTGCTCCGCAGGATTAGCCTCTGGCGCACTATAGGAAACATAGTTCGACTCTCCGTCACTAATGCCATGACCAGCGAGGAGCTGTACGGTGGCAGTCACCGTCCCAGCGTATTTTGCCTTTAAGACCACCTGCTTCAGGTGGATGCGACGCACCTTGTAATATTCCGCATCGACATTGAATTGTAGGTTAAGACGACTGTACAGATGGTCTAACAACAGATTGACATAGTTTTCATGCTGCAGACCCGACAGATAGCCGTAGTTGCCCTCCGTTGCACTGGTCTCGGTAGCAGCGGTAAAGCGCTGCACACCCACCACCGCACAGATATCCTGCTCGGTGATAAGCGGCAGACCACTAATTGTCAACTTGGCGCCAGCAGAATAGTTGCCAATGCTGAGTTTGTCTATACTACCCGTATAAATATTGGGCATATAACCATAGATATAGTATTGCGTATTCTCCTTAACCCGCACGCCACTATTCGCCCACAGGTGATCAGTATTATTATATGAAAAGTAACCAGCAGAAAACGGTGCATCAGGAGCCATGACATATAGCTGAATAGAACCGGAAGTCAACGCATTGTGGCTACCGGCACGTGTCACAGAGGAGGGCCGCAACGGATTTCCCTCCGATACCACATCATCGCCAGCATCGTTTTGGCAGCCCACCAGCAGCACAGCCATCAGCAGGCTACATAGCCATCGTCCTATTATCGTTCTATCTACTTTCAATTCTCTACCTACCAATTATATATTGTACGATTTTCGGGATCCTCCGTCCATGACTTCGTCTCCACAAGATGTAACATCAGGTTGCCACTACCCATGAAATAGCCATAGACTATCCAAGTATGATTACGCGTGAAGTCGAGTGGAGTCGGCATACTGAAACCAACCTCCTTATGGGTTTCACTAGAACCCGTACCTATTGTATAGGTAATCTTACCCGATAACTGCTTGTCAGACTCTCGCAGATAGTAGCGCCCCACCTCTGTAAGCTCCTTAGGCTTCGTGGGATCAGACGTATCATCACCATTAATACCTAAGTTAATTAAATCCTCATATTGCTGACCATTGTGCTTTGTGGCATCATACACATACTTCACAGGATCGCTGCACTTTTCTATCGTCGTACCATTGAAGTCAGTGACGAGTGGAGTTGCAGGTTCATACTCGCTGTTGTCGATACGGTAGTAATTATAAGAATTGTACAGGTTGGCCAAAAACAGGTATTCCGCCTTTGGTAACTTATCTGCATCAAAACTGACGCTAAGCTTTTGGACATCAGGAGGATTGGAACTAGACTTACAGAACACGAAGCGCACCTTAGACACGGCACGAACCAGTTTGACATTCTGGTTGCCAATTCCAAAGACTGGCGAGGTGCCCGTAAGTGCCTGCATTTTCAGTCGACCCGTCATCGGCAGACCGCCTGTTGGTACGGCAGTGACTTTACTGGTGCTGCCTATTCCGAAATACCCACTGCCTATCTTGGCATTCTGCAGAGTGGTAGCAGTTGTGTTCTTATCAAAGGAAAGACCACAATTGTCTTGCGTTACATTGGCAGCCACAAAGATATCTACTTCTGTCTTGTTCACCACAAAGTCCTCGGTAAGATCCATCAAGACCACCTTTTCATCGAAAATGCTCTGTTCTTCATTAAATTCTAACTTGACATAGCTGACAAGATCATTGGTATTGTTCTTAAACACCCATACCTGCAGGGTATTGATCTTCTTCTCTGCATCTGTTTCAGATTTGACGTGATCACCACTGGCACGAGTCACGATAGGATTATCTGGTGAAAAAATGTAGAGCTTAAGCACAGGCTTCTCACCAGGTTGCAGCGGCTGCGTGGAATCATCATCCGAGCAAGATGAGCATGCCACCAGCAGAAGCAGCATCAACATGCCGCTCAACAACCTCCTGATATGTAGTACTTTATCTCTCATTATACATCAGTCTTCATCCATCATCCTTCTTTCCCTCACTCCAATCGTATGATTGTCGGAGTGGAGGCTATCCAGTCTGGGGTAGTCTCCACACCGATTTCCAAATAACTCGTCAGCAGATTGGGCAGGGCATTATAGGCCTTGGCCAGCGACTTCACATTCATGTTCACCGTAGTGATATAATCTTTGGTAAAGATGTGCTTGGTCTGCTCTTGGTTCTCTATTACTGCTTCGCCCGTAGGAGCCTTGACTTCACCAATCAGATAGAAACGAGTGTGGGGATACACATAACCCGTAGAACACTTGAACGTCAGAGTATTGCTCACATTCTCAAACTCCAGGATGATATTTACATTTTCTCCTTGATAGCTCTGCAGCACCAATGTGTTGCATGCCTCTAAATAACTGCTTCCTTCTTTAAGATAACAAGCAGACACCACCTGACTGTCGTAGATAAACTTGGTCTCTTCATCTGAGTTATTCGGCTGTTTGAACTCGAAATCTACCGGTCGCTGTCCACAGACGATAACACCTGTTAGCAAGAAATTATTGGAAATATTAATATTGGCATTCAGCGCGTCAGGCAGATTACCACCCTCTGCCTTCACATTCACTTTCAACTGGCCCACTGCATACTGGACTGGCTTTTCCAATGCAATAGACTTAGTGCCAGACGATACGGTCGGGCCATCGGTGAAGTTGTCGAGCACATGCTCCCATGCAGTCTTCGTTGGATTGGCTGTGGATTCAACTTCCCCATAGACAATCTTATAATCTACCTCTTTATTAGAGGTCCTTATCCCACTCTTAATAAAATAATAGAGCGAAGCCGGATAGGCGAAACGCGACACGCTGTTGATATCATCGAGGGTCGTGGTTTGCAACTTCGGTTCAAATTTATTATCAGTGGCATTCCATCGCAAAGCAGCAGCACCATCAGGCAGGTTGATATTGCGGGGGAAGCTGGTAGAAGTAATATCCCCCATATTATTGGCGAGAGTCGTAGCATTCTCCTTTACTTCCAAAAGCAACGCCTTGCATGCATCATTATTCACAATGCTTGGCGGATTGGAATAATATCTATAGGCATCTGAAGCCAACGCCAGCAGCCATTGCTTGGCACTTGCCTTCGAGCCAGGAATGTCTTTGAAATCGTCAGATACGTACATGATAAAACTGTTGCGCAAATCGACGAATACCTTATTGCCAACAGCAGCAGGCTTGCTCCATACTACGTCATTGGCCATCGTGGTAAGAACGTTGGCAATGGCTATTGCATCCTCGTGAGCATCATTTCCGGGATATATCGGGTCGAGGCTGAATTTGATATTGTTCAAATCAGCAGCTGTTGCTAACGTTGCAGGGAATGGCTCCACCAAGCTGCCGTTATACACCTTTGTACCATTTCCGATGGGATTGGTACCGCCGTACACCAGACACTGGTTTACCCCATCGGAAATGCTACAGGAATTGTAATAGAACATGGAACGTGGATCAGTCTTCGAGACGGGTTCATTACTCCATTGGAAGTTAGATGCAGCAGGAGTATCACCAATCGTCGGGATGATGTGAAGATTGTTACTGCCAGGCAAGCGCACCGACGACGAGTTGTTAAGCTGCACCACCTCAGTGGCCTGTCGCGTGGTATTGCCAGCCGTAGACGAAGAGAAGGTATAGGCAAAGTCCACCATGACGGGCTGTCCTGTAACGAAAGATAGCTCATCGTTGCTGCTACAGCCCACTGCCATCAGTGAACAGATGCTTATTATTATAATATGTATAACAACCCTACTCATTCCACATTCTAAAGTTCAGGATTATACGTTCCGCCCTGATGCCAGTCGAGCGTCACGCTGACACCCACGGTAGGGCTTTCTGGTTCTACCTGGCCGTTTTCACCTATACGCACCTTGACAATCTTAAACTGACCGGCCCGCAAGGGTTCTTTGATGCCCAATACAGTTCGTGTCGTCGTGCCATCGGGCTGGAGCACAAAGACGTGAAACTCCCACAACACCTCCTCGCCGGGCTGGGCGATGAAGGGGTCGGTAGTCTCAATGACAGAGCGCGTGCTACCCCCCTGGGTTGGAGCAGGCTGAGGTGCAGAGGGCTCTGGTGAGGGGAAGTTGACGGAAACGAAGCCAACATGTCCGTTTTCATCGGGCTCCAATCGCTTGGTACGAATCAAGGGAGCAGGCTTCGAATATTCATAGACGCTGTCAGCGATGTGGAAAGCGGTGGCAAAGCCAGTGGCAAAGACCTGCATCCTGCTGATGTCGTGACCTTGCGGGTCAACAGCCAGCATTGCCGAACAGTTAGCCATATAGAGCTTGACATTGAATGTCTGGTCGATACCCTCA